>ERZ1643249.151-NODE-151-length-90761-cov-6.493032_pt1 | contig 90761 bp, 81 predicted proteins | sample MGYA00579263_ERZ1643249 | MGnify/ENA primary metagenome ERZ1643249 (study PRJEB29033, sample SAMEA4952264) | chicken gut metagenome | biome: Broiler Chicken; feature: Gastrointestinal Tract; material: Caecum | place: Ireland | collected 2018 | study: Broiler...
GGTCTCCGTATTGGCAATCTCAAGCTGGGAATGTATTTCTGCGTCTGATTCTGCCAGAAGGCGCTCCAGCTCATAACGGTAGCTTTCGCCCCGCTCCGTGAGCGCAAAAGGAAGCCGGCTCATTTCCCGGGCGCTGATTTTTCCGGACCGGAGCCGTGTGTTCAGTTCCGGGTCTGTCTGTTCTCCGGAGGCCGGAGCAATAAAGATAATCCGCTCCTCCTTCAGAAGCTTTCGCTCCATCCCCGGATAATGCGCTTTCTTTTCCAGATTGAAAAACAGATCCAGACGGTTGCTGCGGATTCTTTCCAGCAATTCATCTCTCCCTGCCGTGTGTACAAGAATTTCCACGCCGGGGCAGAGTTTATGATAACGCATCAAAAGCCCTGGGAGAAGCGCTGTCGCCACAGACTCTACGCTCCCAATCCGGAGCTGCCCGGAGATATCCCGCAGTTCTGTTCCTTCTCTCCCTTTCCGGATGCTTTCCTTTGCTTTTTCCGCCGCCCCCAGAATCTCGTTGGCATAAAATACGAAGCTCTGACCTTCCTCCGTAAGCGCCGCTCCCTTTCCGATCCGCTCAAAGAGCTGCACCCCAAGTTCCCGTTCCAGCTGCTGAATCTGAATGGTAACCGCCGACTGAGAGTAGCCCAGCTTTTCCGCCGCTTTTGAAAAATTTCGAAGCTCGGCCACCTTCAAAAATGTCTTAATATTTTTAAACTCCATCTGGCTCTCCTATGAATTTGATTAATAGCAATATGAAAATCATGAATTTAACAAATATCATCTTTGATGTTACTATAGAGTCCAGAAGACGTCAAGCAGGGCCCGCTGAAATACAGAAATTGAAAAAGCGAGGATATGAGTCAAATGAAAAGCAGAAATACCGCATGGACAGATCCGTCCTTTGAACAGATTACAGAGACATTTATCCATGAATATCTTGAGGAAAGAAAAACACTTGTCAGCCAGCCTGTCTGCAGGCCAGCCGGCCGGAAACCAGAGCATACCGGGATTTCTGAAAAGGGACGTCCCCTTGAGGATGTGGTCCGGGAACTGAAAGAGGAGATCTTCTCTTTCGGCTGCGAAACCTGCCACCCCAGGTTTCTGGGCTTTGTGCCCGGTACAGCTTCCTGCTATTCCTGGCTTGGAGACATCATGACCTCCGCCTATAACCGGCATGCCGGAAGCCTGGCTAATTTCCCGCAGGGTTGTCAGATTGAATCCGATCTGATCCGCTGGCTGTGTGATAAAGCCGGTTTCCCAGACACGGCAGGAGGACTTTTTGTGTCGGGTGGTTCCATGGCAAATCTGACGGCTCTCACCATCGCAAGAGACCGCCTTCCCGAACACGACTGGCACCGGGGCACAGCCTATGTGTCGGAGCAGACACACTCCTCTGTGGCGAAGGGCCTCCACATCATCGGAATCCCTTCAGACAGAATCCGCTGTATCCCCACAGGCAGGCACTTTCAGATGAACACAGCGCTTCTGGAACAGGCCATAATAGAAGATCTGGAACAGGGACTTCTCCCCTTTGCTGTCATCGCAAGCGCCGGAACCACCAATACAGGCAGCATCGATCCCTTTTCTGAAACAGCTGCCATCTGCCGCCGGTATCATCTCTGGATGCATGTGGACGGCTCCTTCGGCGCCTCCGTGCTCCTGTCCGGGCGCAAGGGTCTGCTGAAGGGTATCGAGCTGGCAGACAGTCTGAGCTGGGACGCACACAAATGGCTGTTCCAGACCTACGGCTGCGGCATGGTCCTCGTAAGAGACCGGGCAGACATGGTAAACAGCTTCCATGCCCACCCCGAATATCTGAAAGACATCGACGCGGAAGAGGAATACATGAACCCCTGGAACATCGGCCCGGAGCTTACCCGCCCGGCCCGGGGTATCAAGCTCTGGCTTACCCTTCAGACCATGGGCAGTGACGCGGTCGCCTCCGGCATCGAACACGGTTTTGAACTGGCGGAATATGCGGAACAGCTTCTTCGAAGATACCCTGAAATCGAAATCGTCTCCCCGGCGCAGCTGGCCGTGATCAATTTCCGTTTCAATCCCGGAAGATTGACAGAGGAAGAAAAAGACAGCCTGAACCTGCGGATTTCCAGGCAGATAATCTCCAGCGGGTATGCGGGTGTCTTTACAACAGAACTGAATGGGAAAAAAGTCCTGCGGCTCTGCACGATCCATCCGGAAACCACAAAGGAAGATATCCGCAATACGATTTTCCTTTTAAAAGAATACTGCCAGAAGCTTCTTCCGGCATCCGGCAGCATTCCAGCCTGAAGACGCACAGGAGGCAGCCCGCAATCGGCTGCCTCCTGTACTTTTCATTCTTTTTTGTTTTCCTGCGGATTGCCGGGTTTTAGTAATTCTCTGCATGCACCTCAAAGTAGCTCTGCGGATGCGCGCAGGTGGGGCAAATCTCCGGCGCGGAGGTTCCCACGATAATATGTCCGCAGTTGCGGCACTCCCATACCTTTACCTCACTCTTTGAGAAGACCTCTGCCATTTCCACATTGTGAAGCAGCGCGCGGTAGCGCTCCTCATGATGCTTTTCAATAGCAGCTACCAGACGGAATTTCGCGGCCAGCTCCGGGAATCCCTCTTCCTCGGCAGTCTTTGCGAAACCTTCGTACATATCCGTCCACTCATAGTTCTCGCCTTCAGCGGCGTGAAGCAGGTTCTCAGCGGTATTTCCGATGCCCTGCATTTCCTTAAACCACATCTTTGCGTGCTCTTTCTCATTGTCAGCCGTCTTCAGAAACAGAGCCGCGATCTGCTCATATCCTTCCTTCTTTGCTACGGACGCAAAATATGTATACTTGTTGCGCGCCTGAGATTCTCCGGCGAAAGCGGCCTCCAGGTTCTTTTCTGTCTGTGTTCCAGCGTATTTGCTCATCTTCTTTTCTTCCTTTCTTTCTCTTTTTTCTTCCTTTTCTTTTTTTGTCTCTGCCGTCTCATTGCATGGGATCAGCTTCAACAGTTTCTTTGCAGCCTCTGCCGGGAATTCCACTGTAGGCGGATTTTCTAACAGCTCCTCCAGCAGCTTGTGGGTATTCGCGCTCTGGGGCAGCATATACCCGGACTCTCTCATCAAATCCTCATTGACCAGGCGGACGGATTTTGACATGGCTGTCATCAGACGGTACAGACCGTCCTCTTCGGCTGCTTCAGCCAGCTGCAGCGCCATTTTTTCCTGCTTCGCCTTGCTTTTTGCCAGAGCATAAGATGCCGCCAGCACCTTCTCCTCCTTTTTCTGCTGAGGCGGATATTCCACCGGAACCATGGAAATAGCGGCGCTTGGACAGGCTGCCGCGCAGGTACCGCAGCCCAGGCACTTGTCCGTGTCGATGATGCTGTTCTCTGTGTCTGTAGCACCTGTGGGACAGACATAGAGACAGAGACAGTCTTTCGTACAAAGCCTCAGATTTCTCACAGCAATCTTTTTCATGCAGAATCCCTCCCTTCCATTTTTTCAAATTTCCAGGCGGGAACCCTGCACACCGGGCAGAGCTCCGGGGGCTTGTCTCCCACATAGACGAAGCCGCAGACCGTGCATACCCAGATCTCTGTGTCCGCCAGGAATGCCTCCCCCTCCTGCCGGTACTGGGCAAGCAGAGAATTCAGCATATTCGTAACCTTCTCTCCCCAGACACAGATTCTCTTTGTTCCCCGGTCTCCTGCTGCGCCGGCTGCCGCATTTACTGCCGGATACCCCTGCTCCAGATCTCCCTGAATCATGGATGCCAGCCGGTCCAGATCCGCCCCCGGCTCCGCCGGCATCACAGCAGCAAAATACTCTGCAAGCTCGCGGAACAGGGAAGCCTCCTGGTCCTTATACTGCTTCTCGCAGCCCCGGGCCAGGTTAGAACAGAGCGCGGACAGTTCTCCCACAGAAAGCTTTTCCATGCCTTCCTCTTCGGAAACCGGGCCTGCGGCCGGAACCGGGGACACCGGAACTGCGGCCGTCTTCTTTGGTTCATCCGCCTTTTTCTCCGGCACAAATACAGTCTTGGCCGCCTTGCATACGGGACATCTCCATGAATCAGGGAGCTCGGAGAAGGCCTGCTTCTCTCTCGCTTCATCATAGATATACCCGCATACAGAACAGACATATCTCATTCGCATTCTCCTTTCCGATACTTTTGTCACAGCCGTTCAATACTTTCACAGCTGCTGGTTATCTATATGGATGCCGTCTGCAATTCCTTACGGCACATAGATCCGTCCTTATTTTCATGGAAAACGGCTGGACTCCGCCGTTTATTCCTCTCTCCGTTCTTCTTTCTGCTCTTCCTCCGCCCGGCATTCCGGACAAATATAATAAACCTTTAAATCATAGGTGAAAAATTCCCCGCCAAGCTGCTTTTTCAGAGAAGCAGTCAAATCCTCAAAGCAGATATCCGTAAGCTTCCCGCATCTTCTGCACACCAGATGATCGTGTTTCGCAGTCCGATCGTACCGATCCGGCGATCCCTCTGTGGACACCCGGCGGATCAGCCCTGCCTCACACAGTTTGTTCAGGTTATTATATACGGTCGCCAGTGAGACGGAAGGGTAGCTTTTTTTCAGTTCTGAAAAAATCTGATCCGCAGTCATATGGCCCGTAAGCTTATTGACAATCTCGTAAATCTGCTTTTCATACTTTGTCATAAGCATTCACACCTTTTAGAATTATTCTAAATTTATTATAATAATTATTATCGAAAAAGTCAAGCATAATTTCCTGCAAAATATAGATTTTCTGACTTTTTTATTTTGATGCTTCTCTGCTTCTGACAAATCAAGACCGGCCAGAGAAGGCTTTCCCTGACCGGTCCTATATCAAAAACTATTTACGCAAACGGATTCTCTGTCGGATACAGCATTCCCTTCGGACGGTTGAAGCCAATCTTCTCCGGCACAACACCCAGATACTTGAACACTTCATAGAGTGCCTTTCCGTGGTGGCCGAAGGCTACGGCACCGTGATGGGGGAAGTTCTCCTCAATCAGCACATGACGGTAGAAGCGTCCCATTTCCGGAATCGCGAAGATGCCGATGGAACCGAAAGACCGTGTTGCTACCGGCAGGATCTCGCCCTGAGCCACATAGGCGCGGAGCTTGCAGTCCGCCGTGCTCTGCAGACGGAAGAAAGTGATGTCTCCCGGAACAATATCTCCTTCGAGAGTTCCCTGGGTCACCTCTTCCGGAAGGCTTCTCGCCATGATCAGCTGATACTTCATGGAACAGGAGGTCAGCTTGCTGGAGCAGGTGTTGCCACAATGGAAGCCCATGAAGGTATCCTTCTGGGTATACGGGAATTTTCCTGCGATATCCTCAGCGTACAGATCTGCGGGAACCGTGTTGTTGATATCCAGCAGAGTTACCGCATCCTGGCTCACGCAGGTTCCGATGAACTCGCTTAAGGCTCCGTAGATATCCACCTCACAGGATACGGGGATTCCCCGTCCGGCCAGACGGCTGTTCACATAACAGGGAACGAAGCCGAACTGAGTCTGGAACGCAGGCCAGCATTTTCCGGCAATGGCCACGTATTTGCGGTAGCCTCTATGCTCCTCCACCCAGTCGAGCAGCGTCAGCTCGTACTGAGCCAGCTTCTCCAGGATCTGCGGCTTCTTGTTGCCCTCACCGAGCTCTTTTTCCATATCCTTTACCACATCCGGGATTCTCGGATCTCCTGCATGCTTGTTGAACGCCTCGAAGAGGTCAAGCTCAGAGTTTTCCTCGATCTCCACGCCCAGATTATAGAGCTGCTGAATCGGCGCGTTGCAGGCCAGGAAGTTTAAGGGTCTCGGGCCGAAGCTGATGATCTTCAGGCTGGAAAGTCCCACCAGAGCCCGGGCGATGGGCAGAAAATCATGAATCATATCTGCGCATTCTTCTGCCGTTCCCACCGGATACTCCGGAATATAAGCCTTTACACCGCGAAGCTTCAGGTTGTAGCTGGCGTTCAGCATACCGCAGTAGGCGTCGCCGCGGCCCTGTACCAGATCCTTTCCGGTCTCCTCGGCAGCCGCCACAAACATCACCGGGCCGTCAAAATGCTTTGCAAGCAGGGTCTCGGAAATCTCCGGTCCGAAATTTCCAAGGTAAACGACCAGAGCGTTGCAGCCTTCCTTTTTAATATCTTCCAGAGCCTGAACCATATGGATCTCGCTCTCTACGATACAGACCGGACATTCATAGATATCCGCCGCGTCATATTTCTTATTATAGGCCTCTACCAGGGCCTTTCTGCGGTTTACAGAAAGGGATTCCGGGAAGCAGTCCCGGCTTACCGCTACGATGCCCGCTTTTACTACTGGAATATTGCTCATTTTTTTATTCCTCCTACTGCTGTTTTCTGCTTGTTTTATTTTAATAAACTCTCTCCTGGATAATGGTATCCAAATCCATTGTAGAGTCAAAATAGGTCTCTTTCACATACTGAAGCTTTTCCACTTCTTCTCCCCGTTCCAGCTTCTGGATAATATCAGAAACCAGAGGGCCCAGAAGCGGATTGCATTCAAACTCTACATTTATTTTCCCGTCCGCCATGGCCTGAAGCGCCGCCCGGCCCGCGTCAAAAGAAAGGATGATGACATCTCCGTCCGGACCGCAGGTTTTTCCGGCTGCTTCAATGGCCTCGATGGCCCCGAAGGTCATGTTGTCATTTTCACTGACCACCACATCGATGCCGGAATATGTTTTCAGGAAATCTTCCATAACCTCCTGTCCCTTGGTCTGTGTAAAATCTCCGTCTCTTCTCTCCAGCATGGTCCAGTTGTCATTCCGTTCCAGAATCTGCGCAAAACCACCGGTCCGTCCGATCTGTGCCGTCGAATCCCGGGTCCCCTGAAGAGTTACAATCCGAATCTCTTCCGAGGTCCGTCCTTTCTCCTCCAGATAAGACTCCAGCCATTCCCCGGCCCTGCGTCCCTGTTCCTCAAAGTCGCTGCCTACCCAGCAGGTATAGAGACTCTCATCTGCCACCTTCACCTGCCGGTCCGCTACGATCACGGGAATCCCTGCCTCTTTCGCCTCCTGCAGAACCGCGTCCCATCCGGTCTCCACAATCGGGTCCAGGACAATATAGTCTACCTCCTGCAGAATGAAATTCCGAACCGCTTTGAGCTGGTTCTCCTGCTTCTGCTGGGCATCCTCAAAAATCAGATAGTACCCGTTCTCTTGGGAAAATGTTTCCTTAAAAGATTCTGTGCTGGCAATCCGCCAGTCAGACTCAGATCCCACCTGAGAAAAGCCCACCACAATATAGTTTTCTCCTTCCGCGGCAAGCTCCTCTTCTTTCTTCAGAAGATCACTGCCCGAGATTTCTTCCGATTCCTCAATTCTGGCTCCGCAGCTGGAAAACCAGAGGAGGAGGGACAGCAGGACGCCGATTCCCACGACCATTTTTTTCATAGAACCACCCTGTACGGTAAGAACCAGAGCCGCTGAAAGGTCCTTTTGCGAACCGGCGGCCCTGTCTTCTTTTTCCTATCAGTTTTATTTTACGCTTGCTTTTTTCCGCACTGCCATTACAATGCTCTGTACAACCAGGAACAGACACAGCATTGCCGCTACCGTGATTCCTGTCCACCATGCCTGATCAAGTCCGGCGGAAGAAACGATATTCTGGATCGTACTTAAGGAAAGCACTCCAAAGAATGTTCCGATAATATTTCCAACGCCGCCGGTCAGCATGGTGCCGCCGATAATGGAAGAAGCGATGGCGTTCATCTCCGCGCCGCTTGCGTGGGAAGGAGAACCGGAACCTACATGCAGGAAATACACAAAGCCGCCGATGCCTGCCAGCACGCCGCAGAGCAGATGCGCGATAAACTTTGTTCTCTTTACGTTGATACCAAGCATCAGAGCGCTCTGGCTGTTTCCTCCCACCGCATAGAAACTGCGGCCAAGCTTTGTCCATTTTAACACACAGAACAGGGCAATCACAACAAGAAGCGCTATGATAACGCCGATTTCCACATAAGCGTCCACGTAGTTTCCAAGACGGTTCACAGAACCCATGCCCGGAACGATGATACGCGTATTTTTCAGAGCTACAAACGCCTCGTTCGCCACATTAAAAGGCTCCGTGTTCACAATCGTTGTCATGCCGCGGGCAAAGAACATTCCTGCCAGCGTTACAATGAAGGGCTGAATCTCCAGATATGCCACCAGAAAGCCCTGTACCAGACCGAAAGCCAAACCAATCAGAAGAGCAATCAGAACAGATACCGCCACATTTCCGCCTGCCTTGTCCAGATAGACCGCGCAGCACATGCTGATGAGGGCCGTCACGCCGCCTACGGAAATATCGATTCCTCCTGTAATCATGACGATGCTCATGCCGCAGGACAGAATGATAAGAGCAGCGTTAGCATTCAGAATATTAAACAGCGCCTGGGGCTTTAAGAAGCCCTCGCCCTGAAAGATCATCGCTCCGATATACATCAGGAAAAATACGACGACAGTAATGGTAAGGAGCAGATTTGTGTCGCTGATATTTTTTATCTTATTTCCAAATCCCTTTGACATGTTAAGCAGCCTCCTTTACCTTGCGTTTCGCCATAAAGGCGTTGAACTTTTCTCTCACTACAGGCGCGCTGACAATTACAAGAACGATAACCACAACAGCCTTGTAAGCCGGAAGCGCGTCAGAACGTACCTGGAACTTGTAAAGGGTCGTCGTCAGACACTGAATTACATAAGCTCCGATGATGGACGCCGTCATGTTGAACTTGCCGCCGCTTAAAGCGTTTCCGCCCAGAGCCACCGCCAGAATGGCATCCATCTCTATATCCTTTGCGATAACGGAATAGTTAATCGTTGAAATACGGCTGACCTTGATAAGTCCTACCACCGCCACGCAGAGTCCCAGAATCACGAAGGACAGAATCTTGATAAATACCGGATTCAGACCATTCAGTCTGGAGGAATTCTCATTGATGCCGACTGCCTGAGTGTACAGGCGCAGGTTCGTAAATTTCAGAACCAGGCCGATGACAATCATACAGGCTACCGCGATAAAGAACGGCGTCGGAATCGGAATTCCCGGAATAAATTCACCAAAATAGGTAAGTGTCTCATCGCTGACTACCGGAAGCTCATTGTTGTTGATCCAGGCTGCGATGGACCGGCCTGCTGTATAAAGGATCAGCGTAGCAATCATGGGCTGTATCTTAAATACTGCTACCAGCACGCCATTGAACGCTCCAAAGAGCATTGCTACCACACAGGCGGCCAGGAAGGCCACGATAATCGGAGCCTGCAGAGTCTCCGGACGGGAGTTGGTTCCGCAGAGTACGCGCAGAAGCACGCTGCCCGCAATAGCTGTCGTAGCGCCTACGCTGATATCCTGTCCGCCGGTTGCCGCCGTCACCAGCGTCATACCGATAGCCAGAATCGCCAGCTCAGAACCGCTGTCCAGAATTGTAATCAAAAAGCCTGACAGAACGGGGTTGCCCGCGCTGTTGTATCCCAGCTCAATCTTGAAGAACGAGGGGTCCATAATCAGATTGAACAGGAACAGAATCAGAAGGGCTGCCAGCGGAATCATAACCTGCTTTCTAAGCAGTCTTCCAAAGAAGCTGGAAGCGCCCGCTTTTTTCGTTTCATTTGTCTGCATTATTTGTCACCTCCGGCAATCGTACTCATAATACTGGTCTGATTCAGGTCGCTGCCGGTCAGCTCACCTACGACCCTGCGATCCCTCATTACAATCAGTCTGGAACAGGTACGAAGCATTTCATCCATCTCTGAGGAAATAAACGTCACGCTCATTCCTTCGGAAGCAAGCTTCAGAACCAGTTTCTGAATATCTACTTTGGTTCCCACATCAATACCTCTGGTCGGCTCGTCAAGAATCAGGTATTCCGGATGAGTCAGAAGCCAGCGGGCCAGAATAACCTTCTGCTGATTTCCTCCTGACAGCGACTTAATCGGCGTATCTGCTGAAGCCGTCTTAATATTCAGAAGCTTAATGTATTCGTCCGCAATCTTGTCAGCCTCGGCCTTTGAATAAGGCTTCAGAAAACCGCGGAGTACCTGCTGTGCAAGAATGATATTGTCCCGCACGGAAAGATCTCCGACGATACCGTCACGCTTGCGATCCTCCGGCAGATACCCGATTCCCTGGCGCATGGCGTCGATAGGCTTGGAGATTTTAACCGGCTTGCCGTTCTTTTTCACGGTTCCGCCCAGCACATGATCCGCGCCGAAGATAGCGCGCACGCACTCGCTTCGTCCGGAGCCCAGAAGTCCAGTGAAGCCGTTTACCTCTCCCTTGTCGATATGGAAATTGAAAGGCTTGATTCCTGCATTGCTGTAAAGATTCTCCACTTCAAAGACAGGAAGCTCTCCCTCTTTCTTCTCGTAGGACTTATATTCTCCATGAATATCGGAAAGATCATCCAGCTCCTTGCCCAGCATCTTGGATACCAGCTGTACGCGGGGCAGATCCTTAATCTCATACTCTCCTACCAGGCATCCGTCGCGCATCACTGTGATGCGGTCGCAGACCTCATACACCTGATCAAGGAAATGGGTTACAAAAATGATTCCAACGCCTCTTTCCCGCAGGTCCCGCATAAGCTTAAAGAGCTTCTCCACCTCCTGTTCATCCAGAGAGGAAGTCGGCTCATCAAGAATCAGAACCTTGCAGTCTGTATCCACGGCTCTCGCGATCGCGATCATCTGCTGTACCGCAAGGGAGCAGGTGGAAAGCTGCTGGGCAGCCTTTGCGGGGATATCCAGAGATTTCAGAAGCTTGTCGGCATCTTTATTCATCTTTCTCCAGTTCTGAACCGCTCCAGGCGTCCGGCCGATGTACATATTCTCAGCCACGGAAAGATTCGGACACAGGGTAATTTCCTGATATACCGGGCTGATTCCAAGCTTTTGTGCCTCCTGGGGTGAGCGGATCTGTACTTCCTTCTCATGTCCGTCCAGGTAAATGTGTCCCTCATCCTTCGTGTACACTCCGGTCAGAACTTTAATCAGCGTGGACTTTCCGGCGCCGTTCTCGCCCATCAGCGCGTGAATCTCGCCCTTGCGGAGGGTAAAATCCACTCCCGAGAGGGCCTTTACTCCCGGAAAGCTTTTATGTATATTTCTCATCTGTAATACAGCATTATTTTCCACTCTAATGTTCACCTCCTGAAAATATCTATTTCAGAGTCAAAGCGCGGTGCAGGCCAGGCCTGTAACTGCCATCCTTTCTGCGCCGCGCTTTGTTTTTTGATTTATACCATTACGTTCCGTTTATACAGCGGATTTAGATACCATATGTATCAATATCTTCCTGAGTGATGGTCTCTGCGTCAAAGCCCTTCTCTTCCATGATGATGGTCTTCTCCTCGATGGTTCCGCCGCTCTCGATGGTCTTGATTACTTCATCGATATAGGAAGCCTGGTAAGGATTGCACTGTCCGTCATAATTCCAGTTTCCGGCCAGCAGCTCCTCAAGAGCCCAGGTATTGGTATCAAAGCCCATGATGATAACGTCGCCGTCAACACCGTGAGAGATGTTCGCCTTGTCAAGAGCTGCTACAGCGCCCTTAGCCATGTCATCGTTCTCAGCGTAGATTACGTTGAAATCCTGTCCGGAATCGATAACAGACTGTACAATCTGCTGTGCCTTCTCAGCGTTCCACTCAGCGGTCTGCTGGGTTACCAGATTCCAGTTGTCATTCTCTTCTACCATTGCGTTCAGAGCTCCGGTACGTCCCTGCTGAGCAGCAGAGCCCATAACACCCTGAATGTGAATGATGTTGTACTCATCAAGTCCCTGTCCAGCCAGCCAGTCTACAGCAGTCTGTCCCTCAGCCTCCATGTCGGATACGATGGAAGCCTCGTAAAGGCTCGGATCTGCATCGATAGTACGGTCAAACAGGATTACACGGGTTCCGGCTGCCTGAGCGTCCATCAGCACGGAATCCCATCCGGCTGTGTCAGCCGCGGAAAGCAGAAGATAATCAACGCCGTCCTGGATGAACTTCTGAGCTGCGGTAATCTGCTCGTCATTCTTCAGGCTGTATGCGAAAGAAGCGTCATAACCGTTTTCCTCGGTGAACATAGCCTTCATATCAGCGTCGTTTGCTGTACGGTATCCGGACTCGTTCGGGTCATTGTTGATGATGCCGACTTTGATCAGGTCTCCGGAAGCGGCTGTATCCTCTGCCGCCGTATCCTCAGCAGCTGTATCTTCTGCTGCCGCGTCATCCGTCGCAGTCTCTTCCGTAGCTGCAGTATCTGTTGAAGCAGTATTGCTGCTGTTTCCGCAGCCTGCCAGAACAGTCGCTACCATTGCCGCACATACCAATGCACTTACAAGTTTTCTCTTCATTTTGAAACCTCCCTTATTCTTGTTGCCATTTCGTTTGGCTATGGTCAAATTCTATACTAAGAAGAGAAAATTTGATACGGACATCCTTTTGAATTAAGTATGATTTTTTACTGATTTTTGAACAAACCGTGAACAAAGTTTGTTTTTTTTGGAAAAAAGTTCATTTTTTTACGTCTGCTGTTCCGGTCTGTCCTTTTTACGGAAAATACACGTCCGCAGGGTTTCTATTTCTGGAAAACAGCGGGGATTACCACCGTCACTTCTGTCCATTCTCCATATACGCTTTCCAGGGAAATTCCATACTGTGCCCCGTAATTCAGGCGCAGCCTCTGGGCCACATTGAAGAGACCGAAACCGGAAGGATCACTCCTGTCCACCTCTTCCTCCCCTCCGATGAGGCGCCGGACCTTTTCAAGCCGGTCGGACTCCATACCCCGGCCGTCATCCCATACCCGGAATATCAGGCTGCCCTCCTGCTTTTCTCCCGATACCCGGATATGGCCCAGTCCCCGCTTATTCTTAATCCCATGATACAGGGCGTTTTCCACCAGCGGCTGAAGCGTCAGCTTCAAAATAGGGTACTCATAAAGTTCCTCCGGAATATCAATGGAATACTCCAGAATATCCCGGTAACGGAACTGCTGGATCTGAAGATAGCTCCGGATATGAGCCTCTTCTTCTCTCACGGATATGTAATCCCTTCCCTTGCTCAGGGTGGTTCGGAAAAAGTCAGACAATGTCGTAACCATCATTACCACATCATCCTTTTTCCCCGCCTCTGCCAGCCATATAATAGTGTCCAGCGTATTATAGAGGAAATGGGGGTTGATCTGCGCCTGAAGAAGCTTCAGCTCTGTGGCGCGCAGGTTCAGCTGCTCCACCCGGATATCCTCCACCAAATTTCCTATTTTTTCAATCATGGAATTAAAGCTGGAGTTCAGGACAGACAGTTCCGCGCTGTTGTCTTCCTTTGCCCTTACCGTGAAATCTCCTCCCGCCGCCTTTCTAGTTACTTCGCAGAGCCGCCCGATGGGAACCATGATTCCCTGCATCAGCTTCTGACTGATCAGGAAAGCGCTCACCAGAATAAGCAGAAAAATGATGCTGGTCATACGGAGCGTCCGATCCACATCTGAGCGGATACCTTCACGCAGCACCTCCAGATTCGTCGTCTCATAATAGATATATTCCTGAATCTGCTCCTGGATCAGCTCTGTCAGCACTCGGATATCCAGATCCAGCCGTTCCATATTTTTATCATAAAAGCCGCTCACTTTGGCGTCCGTCTCTATTTCAATAACCCGGTCCTCCAGAATATTCAGGCTTTTCAGAATCCGGTTCAGCCGCTGCTTCCCATATTCCGCATCCGCCGACTCATAAAGTCCCTGAAAGACCTCTCTCGCCTCCTCAATCATGCGCCTGGGTTCTGCCGTATCAATCAGCTCATCCGCCCTCTCGGAATTTGCCACGATAATGTACATCTGATAATCCAGATCGTCCTTGAAATCAATATTATAGGCATTGGCCTTTGTGATATTCTCCACCACCTCATCATACCGTCCAGAAAACTGCTGCATAATAACGACCAGATAAAGAATCAGGACCGTCAGCGGAACCAGACAGATGACAAGAAGCATATTCAGACGGTTCTTAATCGACGCTTCTTTCTTCCACATATCTTCTCCTTTTCAGCCCCGGCATACCAGGGGCCGTATCTCCCCGGCACACCAGAGTATGTATCTCTCCGGCGCGCCGGCGCCGCCTGCCTCCTATACCCTGGCACGGAATTCCCTGGGCGTGCATCCTATCGTTTTCTTAAACAGATAGCTGAAATAATGCGGGTCCTTGTAGCCCACCGCAAAAGCGATCTCCGCCGTCTTCATGGAGGTGCCACGGAGAAGCTCCTTCGCTTTTTCCATCCGCACATAAGTCAGATACTCGATAAAGGTCCGCCCCGTCTCCTGGCTGAAAATCGTGCTGAAATGATTGGGGCTTAAGTTGACTGAGGCCGCCACCGTATTCAGGGAAATATCTTCGTTATCGTAATTCTCTTCTATGTAGCTTCTGGCATCCTTCAGAAGGGAGCTGTACTTCTGTCGGGACAGGCCCTCGCGGAGCTCGATAGCCGTCTCCAGCACCTTTTTCAGATATTTTTCCGTGGCCTCCGACGTGGAAAACACTTCCGGGATCTTCTGGAAGTCTCCGCAGCGCTCCACAAGAATTCCCGGCTCGCATCCGCTCTCCTCCAGCATTCCGGCCGCCGCGAAATAGGTATCCATCGTCACATACTGGCGGAACATCAAAGACTGAATATTCTTTTCTCCCAGGCTTGCAAAGTACTCATCCACAAAATGGACAGCCTCGCTCTTCAGGCCCGTCTTCAGGAAATTTTCCACCACCCTGCGGTCCAGCTTGCCGGCGCTTAAGGTATTCAGGGCCATCTCCTGATCCACCTCTCCTGTGGCCGCTTCCGAGCTTCTTACAATCTGATTTCTCTTGGTCAGATAACGGAACGCGAACGCTCGGCTGGCTTCCTCAAAACAGCGTCCCAGCTCGCTTAGTCGCTCCACCTCCTGGCCCACGCCGCCGAAATAAGTGACGCCCCCGGCCTCGGACAGCACTTCTTTCAGGCCGTCCAGAAGTCCGGCCTCAATCTCCTCCAAAGAATTTTCTTCTTCCTCCTTCAGGATAAAGGCCCAGCCTTCCAGCCCCAGCTCCACCATCAGCACCTCCGGCATCTGATCGGTCATTTCTTCTATGGAACGGGTCACCGCAATCAGTTTTTCCGAATAGCCTTCCTCTGCTCCCTCGGCAAAGATCTGAAACAGAATAATATTGTATCTCTTGGCCGCCAGGTCCATTCCCGCCTTACGCCCTTCTTTCAAAAGCACGGATACGGGGCTCTGACCGGAAACCAGTCTGCGGAAAAACTTCTGCCGGGCAAGCTGCGTGTTCTCCAACCGCTCCTTCTCAAACATCTCCAGATATTTTCTCTGCTGCTCCCGTTCCTCTTCGACTTTTGCTCCTACCTTCTTTACCGCTTCCAGAAGCTGCGCTCCCGCAATGGGTTTCACAAGATAATCCGTAATTCCGATACTGATAGCTTCTTTGGCATAGTCGAATTCATCATAACCGCTTAAAATAATAATCTTCACATCCGGAAGCTCCTGCTTAACCAGGCGTGAAAGCTCCAGGCCGTCCATAAAAGGCATCTTAATATCCGTGATCAGAATATCCGGACGGGTCTTCTGGATCAGCGGATAAGCCAGCTCCCCGTCGCTGGCCTCTCCCACAAAAGAAAACCCCTCCTGCTCCCAGTTGATGTTGTTTTTGATGCCCTCCCGCATCACGACTTCATCTTCCACCAAAAACACTTTCAGCATATAACAGTACTCCCCGTATTTTCTGTAACGGCAGGTCTTCCCTGTCCGTTTCTATTCCCCTATGCGGAAAAAGAAGACACCGCAAAAAGCGGCATCCTCTTTTCCTTCAAGGTTACCATACTAAATCTATTCTTTTCCCGGGAAACAGGAAACACCGGTGTCCCCCTGGTCCGGAATCTTTACTGCAGATGCTCCACTGCCGCCTGCTCAATGGCAAGGCCCTCCGTGTAGCGCGCGAGAAAGGCGTCAAAGCCCTTTACATCTGACGCATCCGGCTGGAGCGTCTCGCCCTTTTCCCCGGCAAATACGCGATCAGACAGATAAGCCTCCAGCTTTTCCCCGGCGCCCTTATTCTTCATATAGGAGGCCAGCAGCGCGATGCCCCAGGCTCCTCCCTCGCCGGCCGTCTCCATTACCGTAACAGGAACATCCATGGCTGCCGCCATAATCCTCTGTCCCACGCCCTTTGTCTTGAACAGGCCGCCATGACCAAGGACCTCGTCCGCTTCCACGCCTTCTTCCTTAAACAGGATATCCAGACCTGTTTTCAAAGCGCCCAGGGCCGTGAACAGGTGCACGCGCATAAAGTTCGCCAGATTGAACCTGGCCTCCGGCGTGCGGACGAACATGGGACGTCCCTCCTCAAAGCCTGTGATATGCTCTCCGGAGAAGTAATTGTACGCCAGCAGGCCGCCGCAGTCCGGATCGCCTTCCAGCGCCTTGTTGTACAGAGTGCCAAACAGTTTATTCATATCCACTTCCACGCCGAAGCTCTCTGCAAACTCCTTAAAGAGGCCTACCCAGGCATTCAGATCGGAAGTGCAGTTGTTGCAGTGTACCATGGCCACCGGGCTGCCGTCCGGCGTGGTCACCATATCAAGCTCCGGATGTACTTTTTTCAGCTCATGCTCCAGCACAATCATCGCAAATACGGAAGTACCTGCCGATACATTTCCGGTACGGGGCCGCACACTGTTGGTCGCCGTCATTCCGGTTCCCGCGTCGCCTTCCGGCGGGCAAAGCGGCGCTCCCGCTTCCAGCTCTCCTGCAGGATCGAGAAGCTTTGCTCCTTCCTCGGTAAGGATTCCCGCCTGCTCTCCGGCTGTCTGCACCTTCGGCAGAATCTCCCGGATCTTCCAGGGGTATCCCTTGGGAGCAATGAGCTCCTGGAACTGATCCAGCATCTTCTCACTGAACTGGCCTGTAGAGGAATCGATCGGGAACATACCGGATGCCTCTCCAACTCCCATATTCCTCTCTTCGGTCAGCTTCCAGTGAATGTAGCCGGCCAGTGTGGTCATAAAGTCAATCTGCGGCACATGCTCTTCTTTGTTCAGAATCGCCTGATACAGGTGGGCAATGCTCCAGCGCTGAGGAATGTTGAACTGGAACAGTTCCGTCAGTTCCTGGGACGCCTGGCCGGTAATCGTATTTCTCCAGGTGCGGAAGGGCACAAGCTGGTTTCCGTCTTTGTCAAAGACCATATAGCCGTGCATCATGGCGCTGATTCCCACTGCCCCAAGCTTTGTCAGAGTCACGCCGTATTTCCGCTTTACATCCTCTTTCAGGGCCGCGTAGCTTCCCTGAAGTCCTTTCCACACCTCATCCAGCGCATAGGTCCAGATGCCGTTCTCCAGCTGGTTCTCCCAGTCATAGCTTCCGGACGCCACCGGCTTGCAGCTTCCGTCTATCAGAACTGCCTTGATTCTCGTAGAACCAAGCTCGATGCCGAGAACCGCTTCTCCGTTTAAAATCGCTTCTTTTACTATACTCATATCGTAAAACCCTCCCTTTCTTTACCTGTACGCTACAGAATTCCAGCGGAGCTCATTCTTCAGTCCGCGGATTGTGGTATCCTTGTCAATGTACACGACTTCAATTCCCATGGCTGCGCCCCAGTCTCCCATCTGCTCTGCCGTCAGATCATAGGTGAAGGCTGTGTGATGTGCGCCGCCCGCAAGAATCCAGCTCTCTGCTCCTGTGGGCAGGTCAGGCTGCGGAGTCCAGAAGGCAGTCGCCACCGGAAGCTTCGGCATGGGCTTCTCCACCTTCTTGCAGTCCACGCTGTTCACAATCAGACGGAAACGGTTTCCGAGATCGATGAGGGAGGTGGCGATAGCCGGGCCGGTCTTGGAGGTAAATACCAGACGCGCCGGATCTTCCCTGTCACCCATGCTCAAGGGCTGTACCTTGATCCCGATGGGGCCGTCCGCGATAGACGGGCACACCTCAAGCATATGCGCCTGCAGGATTCCTTCCTTGCCCGGAACCAGATTGTATGTATAGTCTTCCATGAAGGAGGTTCCTTTCGCATCCTTCATGCCCTCTGTCATAATCTTCATCAGGCGCACCATGGCGGCTGTCTTCCAGTCTCCTTCTCCGCCGAAGCCATAACCCTTTTCCATCAGACGCTGGATAGCAAGGCCCGGAAGCTGCTTTAACGCGCCCAGATCTCCGAAATGGGTTACGATAGCCTGATAGTTCTTTTCCTTCAGGAAACGCTCGAAGCCGATCTCGATGCCGGCCTGTACTGCCACATGCTCACGGAATTCCTTCTCATCCCGTCCCTCCAGAAGAATATCGTATTTGCTGTAATATTCCTCTACCAGAGTATCAATATCCGCCTGGGATACATCCTGTACATACTCCGCGATTTCGTTTACCGGATAAGCGTCAATCTCCCAGCCGAACTTAATCTGAGCTTCTACCTTGTCGCCCTCGGTTACGGCCACGTTCCGCATGTTGTCAGCCACACGTACTACGCGGATATGGCTGCTCTCCATAATTCCCACTGCCGTGCGCATCCAGGAAGCGATGCGTTCGATGACCTTTTCATCCGCCCAGTGTCCTACGATGACTTTGCGCTCGATGCCCATGCGGGTCACGATGTGTCCGTACTCACGGTCGCCGTGGGCAGACTGGTTCTCATTCATAAAGTCCATATCAATGGTGTCATAAGGAATCTCTACGTTGAACTGGGTGTGCAGATGAAGCAGAGGCTTTCTGTACTCCTGCAGGCCCAGAATCCAGGACTTTGCCGGGGAGAAGGTGTGCATCCAGGTGATGACGCCCGCACACTCCTCATCCGCGTTTGCCTCGTTGAAGGTCCTGCGGATCAGCTCGTTGGTGATCAGGGTCGGCTTCCATACCACCTCATAGGGAAGCAGGCCCGACTGATTCAGATGCTCCACAATCTTTTTCGAATGCTCTGCCACATGCTCCAGGCATTCGTCTCCGTACAGATCCTGTGATCCGGTCGCAAACCAGAACTTGTAGTTTTTCATTTTCCTTACCTCCATTGTCTGAGTATCATTTTCAGTTATTATTTGCAGCGTCTGACAGATTCTCTCTTTGCCAGCCACACATCAAATTCATATCCTTCCTGCTCTGATGCCTGCCTGACGCCCCGTCTCCGGATCATGGCAAGCAGCAGCTCCGCCGCCTTTTCTCCCAGCTTCTCTTTGGGATGATGTACGGAAGTCAGCCCCACGTCACCGTAGACGGCCAGATCCGTATCGTCCACGCTAATCACGGAGATATCCTCCGGAATCCGCATGCCGTTTTTCTTCAGAAGCTCCATCAGTTCTACGGCCGCCGCGTCATTATAGCAGAAGACAGCGCTGCAGCCCGAAAACCGTTCCAGAATCCGCCGCTCCATCCAGTCAAAGTGTCCGATATCTCCGGTGTCATACCAGACAAAGCGGTTATCGTCCATAGAAACTCCCGCTGCCTGAAGTTCTGACAAAAATCCCTGATAGCGGCGCAGTCCCTGCCCGTCATCTGATTTGAGCAGGCCTCCGATCTCCCGGTGTCCCATCTCCAGAAGATAGCGGGCTGCGCACCGTCCGGCCTCCGTATCGTTTAAGGCCGCCACCGGACAGGGAAGCTCACAGTATCCACTGTTCAGGAAAAGTACCTGTACTCCCTTTTCCATCAACTTCCGGTACAGGGGAAGATTTGGATTCGGCAGGGCGCTCTTGGTCGCCTCGATGATCAGCCCCCGGAGATTTTGCGAAAGCATTTGCTCCAGAATCTCTTTTTCTTTCTGAATCCGGTTGTTTGTAAAGGCAATCTGTACCTGAAAGCCCTCCGCAGAAAGAATCTGCTCAATCCCCTGAATAATCCTGGGGAAAATGTAATTGTCCACATAGGTGGTCACCACGGCGATCTGCCTGCTTTTGTTCTGTTCCTCCAAAGCCGGGTCTGTCACAAAAGTTCCTTTCCCCTGCTGCCCGTATGTAAGCCCCTGTTCCTCCAGTACCTCCAGAGCTCTCCGCACCGTCTGCCGGCTCACGTCAAACTGATCCCGCAGTTCCTGCTCCGACGGCAGCTTTTCTCCCGGACGGTAACTTCCTTCTGCAATTTTCTGTTCCAGCCATTCGGCAATTACCTGATATTTGGGCATCTCTTTCCCGCCGCCTGTTCTTATAACTCGTATTGTCTATTTTACTTGTATTGTTTTTGCTTCCGTTGTCTTTTCCAGCTTTTCTTCTGACGCAATCCGTTTTTCATTGTTTTATTATTTTTCCGATTCTTACAATTTACTTATACAACAGATTGCACAAGCTGTCAATAGATTCTCGCATTTTCTTATGGGGTTTTTTCATATCCTGTATTGATTTTCGTATAACTTGTATTTATTTTTCTAAATACAAGTTTCGAGAAACCGCCAACGGTCAGATGAATCATAAAGGCCGCCGCTTTCCTGTCAAAACTTCAGCGGCGGCCTTATTATGGCGGCTTTAAGGAGGAACCGCCCTTTCCGGCAATTCCTGCACTTTTCTGTTATTCTTTTTTGTCTTACTTAACCAGTATCCGCCTCTGCCTTTCTCAGTCAGAGGCGCCTGCAGACTTTATATTTACATCTACCTGGTTAAACGGTATCTCGATTCCGTTCTCATCGAAGAGGATTTTGACTTTCTCTGTCATCCTCCATTTGGTGTTCCAGTAATCCTCCGGGCGCACCCAGAAGCGGAGCTTCAGCATGACCGCGCTGTCCGCCAGGCTGTCCACTACCACAATATGCTCCTGGTCATCCAGGATCTTCTCCTCCTGGTTCAGCAGCTTTTCGCAGAGTTCCTTGGCCAGCTTCAAATCCGAGTCGTAGCCAATGCCCACATCGATGTCCAGGCGGCGCTTGTCCTGGGCTGTCACATTGACCAGGCTGTTGTTGGACAGCACGCCGTTCGGAATTACCACTCTCCGGTTGTCCGCCGTCAGCAGCGTCGTATAGAACATCTGCACCTCTGTCACGGTTCCTTCCAGATTATCCGCCACATAAATGATATAATCTCCCACTTTAAAAGGCTTTATCAGCAGCAGAAGCACTCCGCCCGCAAAATTGGACAGACTGCCCTGGAAGGCAAGTCCTATCGTCAGACCGGCCGATCCCACCAGCGCCATTACAGAAGTCGTATCTACTCCAAAGCCGGAGGCAATCAGCATAATCAGTACGAAATAAAAAATCACTTTCAGAAGCGAATCCAGGAACTGCATCAGCCCCACATCCGCTCCGGCCCGTTCCATTGAGCGCCGGATAAACTTCCGCAGAAGCTTTATAAGTCTGGCCCCCACCAGAAAGACAATGACCGCAAACAGAAGTCTCAGTCCAAAACTGAGGACAGAAGGCAGGTATCTGTCAATATATTCCTGAGTCCTGCTGATCTGCTCTGTCACAGCAGAAAGATCTGACTGGAGCCCTTCTGTAATCTCCGTCGATGTGAGAACTGTCATGCCTTTTTACCGCGTCCTTTCTTTTCTGCCTGAACGGTTTTCTCTGTCTGAACAGCTTTTTCCGCCTTAGCGCTCTTCTTCGCCGGTGCCTTCTCCTTTTCCGGCCCTTTCTCAGCTATACAGGAGAACACAGCGATTCCCATAGGAGGTACTGTTATCTCAATAGAATCCTCTCTTCCATCACACTCTGACTTTTTGGAGCGCTTCGCCCGCTTATTGCGCACATCCGTTCCGCCGTAGATCTCACTGTCACTGTTGAAAATCTCTTTATAGCGTCCTTCAAAAGGAACTCCGATTTTGTGCTTCTCATAAACCAGCGGAGAGAAGTTGCAGACTACCAGAAGCGTCTCCTCCGGCTTATTCGACTGACGGGTGAATACCAGCATATTCTCGTTGGCCGAAATGTTATTGATCCAGGTGAAGCCGTCCGGATCGTGATCCAGCTGGTAGAGAGCCGGGTGCTCCAGGCAGAAATGATTCAGTGCCTTCACGTATTCCCGCATATTGCCATGGTCCTGATACTGCAGAAGATCCCATTCCAGACTCTGCTTCTCATTCCACTCGTCAAAGGTCGCGAACTCCTGTCCCATGAACAAAAGCTTCTTTCCGGGATGCATCATCATGAAGCCGTAGGCGGCCCGCAGGTTGTTCAGCTGAGAATCCCGGTCGCCCGGCATCTTTCCTACCAGCGTTGCCTTGCCGTGAACCACCTCATCATGGGAAAGACTTAAGATAAAGTTCTCGCTGTAGGCATAAATCATGCTGAAGGTCAGCTCTCCATGATGCCAGGAGCGGAACACAGGATCATAGTGCATATAACCCAGAAAATCATTCATCCAGCCCATGTTCCACTTAAAATCAAAACCGAGGCCGTCTTCTTCCACCGGACCCGTCACCTTCGGCCAGGCTGTGGACTCCTCTGCAATCAGAAGCGCCCCGTTCTTTTTCTTCTTATAAATAGAGTTCAGATGCTTCAGGAACTCTATGGCTTCCAGATTTTCCTTTCCGCCGTAGATATTCGGCACCCATTCTCCCTCGTTTTTTCCATAATCCAGATACAGCATGGAGGCCACCGCGTCCATGCGGATTCCGTCTGCATGGTACATCTCTGTCCAGAACAGCGCATTCGCGATCAGGAAATTCTTCACCTGCGGCCGGCCGTAATTATAGATCAGCGTGCCCCAGTGAGGATGACTGCCTTTGCGCGGGTCCAGGTGCTCATACAGGCAGGTGCCGTCGAAAGCCGCCAGTCCAAAGGTATCCCTTGGAAAATGAGCCGGCACCCAGTCCAGAATCACTCCGATTCCCTGGCTGTGCATATAGTCCATAAAATACATGAAATCTTTCGGGGAACCATACCGGGCTGTAGGCGCGTAATAGCCAGTCACCTGATATCCCCAGGACTCATCCAGGGGATGCTCCATAATCGGCATCAGCTCCACATGGGTATATCCCATATCCTTCACGTATTCCGCAAGCATTGGAGCGATCTCCCGGTAGTTGTAGAACTCCCGGACCTCCTTGGCCGGTTTTTCCGCCGCATTCCCATTCTCCGGAGAATCCGTCCCGTCTCCGTCTGCCGGCGGCAGCGCCGTATCCGCGCCGTCCTCTTCTGCCTCCGGCTTCCTCCAGGAGCCCAGATGCACTTCATAGACAAGAAGAGGCTCTTTCTTGTAATCCGTCTTCTTTCGCTTTTCCAGCCACGCTCCATCCGTCCATTCGAAGCCGGACAAATCCGTGACAATAGAAGCCGTATTGGGGCGGAGCTCAGCAGCGTTCGCATAGGGGTCCGCCTTCAGCATGGGAAGACCGCTTTTCGTCTTAATCTCATATTTATAGCAGGCGCCGGGCCGGATTCCCGGAATAAAGAGCTCAAAAATGCCTGCCTTCTCAATCCGCCGCATGGGATGCCTGCGGCCATCCCAGAGGTTGAAATCTCCCACTACGCTCACACGGCACGCATTGGGCGCCCACACGGAAAAATAAGTACCTTCTACCCCCTTGATGGTCATGGGATGCGCTCCCATCTTTTCATACAGCGTATAATGAATTCCCGCCTCGAACTTGTCCAGGTCCTTATCAGAATACACCTTCGGCTGAAAACGGTAGGCGTCTTCCAGCTCCTGAACCGTCCCGTTGTCATACTCAGCCCGGAACAAATACTCGGGGACCGTCTTTCCGGGAAGCAGCGCCGCGAAAAAGCCGCCTTCATCCGCCAGCTCCATCTCGTATTCCTTTCCCGTACTCTTGATCACCGCGGTCATCTTCACCGCTGTCGGCAGAAAAGCCTGAACCAGGATTCCATCCTCCACTTTATGGGGTCCAAGAATCTCCTGGGGCTCGTCCTCCTCCGAGTAGACCAGCGCCTCAATACGAGGCCAGTTCATCAGTTCATACAACCTGTTATCCATACCCTTCTCCTCCTTATCAGACCTGGGGATTCCGGTACCGGAGCCCCCCTCCTGGAAAAGCTCCCGCCTTACCGGCCTTTCAGATCAGTCCGTACCTTTCAAGCGCCCGGGCCACGCCGTCCTCCCAGATTCCTTCCGTCCTGTATTTCGCAGTCTGAAGAACCACTTCCTCGGCATTGCCCATAGCCGTTCCGTACTGTACATATTGTAACATTTCCAGGTCGTTTGGTCCATCCCCAAATGCATAAGTATTGCAGAGAGGAATATCAAGTTCTTCCAGCAGAATGCGGATTCCATCTGCCTTGGAAATCCCTTTCGGCATCATCTCCGCGTATGGCATCCGCTCATACCGCGCCAGCTCAAAAGCTCTCTGAAGCTCCGGCGCCATGCGTTCAAAAGCCGCCATATCCGGAATCTTCACCGTCAGCTTGGAGACCCGGTCCGTCAGCAGATCCATTTCCTTCAGGCGTTCCGGATATTCCTTTTTCAGCCGTTCCACGATGGAGAACAGCCGGAAGGTCTCCTCATTCATCCGGCAGCTTAAGTATTCCGGCCCTTCCAGCACCACGCAGCATCCGATTTTCTCCAGGCGGGGCACCTCCTGCAGCAGCAGTTCACCGGGAAGCAAAAGATTTCTCAGAACGCGCCCTTCGTATTCAATATATGTTCCCGCTCCGCAGATCATTCCCGGAAAATTCAGATCCAGAACCTCTGGAAACATGGACGCCTTGGGCCTCCCTGTGCACAGGATGGGGATATGTCCCTGCGCCTTCAGCTTTTCCAGGGCCTCCCGCGTGCTGTCCGGCGTTCCCCGGTTTATCTCGTAAATGGTTCCGTCCACGTCGAAAAAGACGATCTTTCTCTCTGTATTCATTTTTTCAGAAACTCCTCATATATTACTTTTTCTTTTCCGTCCTCACAGCTTCAGGAATTCTTCCTCGGAAATCACGGGAATGCCAAGCTCTCTGGCCTTTTTGTTTTTGGACGAGGCGGAAGCCGTATCGTTGTTGATGAGATAGTCGGTCTTTCCCGTCACGCTTCCCGTCACCTTGCCTCCCCGGCTCTCTATAAGCTCCTTGAGCTCCGCCCGGTTGGAAAAATGAACGAGGCTGCCCGTCACCACAAAAACCTTGCCCTTCAAATCCTGGACTCCGGCTCTCTCCTCCTTTTCCAGCTCCAGCTCAGACAGCAGACTGAAAAACTGTTCCTTTTTCCGCGCGTCGGCAAAATATCCCGTAAAGCTGGACGCAATTACCGGCCCCACGCCGTCGATGGCAGCCAGTTCCTCTTCGCCCGCCGCCAGCAGCTTTTCCACCTCTTCGTCAAACTGGCGGCAGATAAGCTTTGCGCCGGCAAGGCCGATGTTGGGAATTCCCAGACTGTAGATCACTCTGGCAAGAGTGGTCTTTCTTGCCCGTCTGATACTTGCGCTTAAATTCTCAAAGGACTTTTCTCCCAGTCCCTCCATCTCCACAATCTCTTCCCGGAAACGCTCCAGCCGGAAAATGTCCGCAAATTCATGGATAAAGCCTTTTGCAATGAACTTTTCCAGCGTTGCCTCCGAAAGACCCTCGATATTCAGAGCGTCCCGGCTCACAAAGAGCGTAAAGGACTTGATTTTCTTTGCCTGGCAGTCCGGATTGGTACAGTACAGGGATTCCACGTCGTTGACTTTTCGGATCTCCGTAGCTCCTCCGCAGACCGGACATTGTTTTGGAATATCCCTCACGCCGCTGCGCGTTTTATTCTCCGCAATCTGCGGAATGATCATATTGGCCTTATAGACCTCAATGGTGTCTCCCACGCCCAGCTCCAGCCCCCGCATAATACTGATATTGTGAACGGAGGCACGGCTCACCGTGGTGCCTTCCAGCTCCACCGGATCAAAGATGGCCACCGGATTGATAAGCCCCGTCCGGGACGGGCTCCACTCAATCTCCTTCAGCGTCGTCTCCCGGATCTCGTCAGCCCATTTGAAGGCCATGGAATCCCGGGGAAACTTGGCCGTCTGCCCCAGCGACCGGCCATAGGCAATATCGTCGTAGAGAGCTACAAGACCATCCGAAGGATATTCATTCTTTTCAATATGGGAAGCAAACCACTGGATGGCTTCCTCCAGATTGTCCGCCGTCACCACTTTATACTCTACAACTTCAAAGCCCTGCTCTTTCAGCCACTGGAATTCCTTCTCATGGGAATTTCCAAAATCCACGCCGTCTGCCCGCACCAGGGAAAAGGCAAAGAAATGCACGCTGCGCTTTGCGGTAATCTCGTTGTTCAGCTGGCGCACGGAGCCGCTGCACAGGTTCCGCGGATTCTTGTACCGGGCGTCCGCTTCGGGAATCTCTTCGTTGATCCGTTCAAACTCCTTATATCCGATAACCGCCTCTCCCCGCAGAACCAGTTCTCCCTGAAAGGGAATCCTTAAGGGAATATTACGGAATACCCGGGCATTGTTCGTGATGACCTCGCCCACCTCTCCGTTTCCTCTTGTGACTGCCTTAAAAAGTTCCCCGTCCCGATAAGTCAGCACAATCGTAAGTCCGTCCATCTTCCAGGAAAGGAGGGTCCTGTGGGGACCAATCCAGCTTTTCAGAGCCTCCGTATCCTTGGTTTTATCCAGAGACAGCATGGGCCGCTCATGCCGCTCTTTGGGCAGCTCACTCAAAACCTCATAGCCTACGTGAGCCGTGGGGCTCGACGCAAGCGTCGTCCCCGTCTCCTGTTCCAGACGCGCCAGCTCGTCATAGAGGGCGTCGTATTCGTAATTGCTCATAATCTCGTCGGCTTCCTGATAATAGGCTCGTCCGGCCCGGTTCAGAAGGTCCACGAGTTCCTTCATTCTCTTCTTCTTTTCTTCCATACTTAAATTAACCCGCTATTCTTATTCTCTTACAACCGGCGGAAGGCTGCGCAGGCGCGCCGCTCTCCGCCGGCTCCGCTTTCCGAAATCCGGTTCGGTAATCCCGGCAGCCTCCCAAATCAGTTCCGGGAATCCCGGATAAGCTCCAGAAGCTCCGCCATCTCCCTTTCTGTCACCTTCCGCCAGGTTCCGGGCTTCATGCCTTTCAATTCAATATTCAGCACCCGGACCCGTTTCAGGTTTTCCACCTGATAACCCAGAGCTTCGCACATCCTGCGGATCTGCCGGTTCAGTCCCTGGGTCAGAATGATACGGAAGCTCTTCTTTCCAAGCTTCTCCACCTGACAGGGCTTCGTCACCGTATCCAGAAGCACCTCTCCCTTTTCCACCTTACGGATGCGCACGCCTTTTCGCAGCTGTTCCAGAAAGGCATCCGTCACCGGCTTGTTTACCGTGACCAGATATTCCTTCTCATGATGATTGGAGGAACGCATCATCCGGTTGACCAGACTTCCATCGTTGGTCATCAGGATGAGCCCCTCTGAATCCTTGTCCAGTCTTCCGATGGGATAAATGCGGACCGGATATCCCACATAATCCACGATATTGCGTTTTTCTCTCTGATCTGTGGTGCAGATGACCCCGGGCGGCTTGTACACGGCCAGGAGCACCCGTTCCTCTCTCGGCCCGCCGCCGATTATCTTCTTTCCTACCTGAACCTCCTGATCCGGGCGGACCCTCATCCCCATCACAGCAGGTTTTCCGTCCACCAGGACCTTTCCCGCCTCTATCAGTCTGTCCGCCTCCCGGCGCGAGCATACGCCGGCTTCGCTTAAGTATTTATTCAGACGAATTTCTTCCACGTTCGTATTCCTTTCCTTTATTTTCTGTCCCGCAGAATTATTATAGAGGATTCCGGATGGGGACGCAAGGAAAAAGCAGAGAAGCCAGAAAGGTTTTCATGTTTCTCTAAATAAAGCAGACGCTCCGGAAATGGAACGGGGAATATCATAGCAGAAAAAACCACTGGTTCAAATATCGGCCGATATTTAAAACAGTGGTTTCACTTTTTTATCTTCCAAAAACAGTGGAGCGCCGGCGCACAGGGACTGCTTTGTTCCTCTGTACACCGGCGCTGCCGCTGCAGATGAAAAATATATTTTAGTCTGTTATCTGATTAGCAGATGCCCTGTGCAAGCATGGCGTCTACAACCTTCTCAAAGCCTGCGATGTTGGCGCCTACCACATAGTTCTTTTCATAGCCGTAACGCTCTGCCGCGTCAGCCATGTTGTGGCAGATATTTACCATAATGCCCTGAAGCTTTGCGTCTACCTCTTCAAAAGTCCAGCTCAGACGCTCGCTGTTCTGGGACATCTCCAGAGCGGAAGTAGCTACGCCGCCTGCGTTCGCCGCCTTGCCCGGCGCAAACAGAACGCCGTGCTGCTGCAGGTACTCGGTAGCCTCCAGAGTGGTCGGCATGTTCGCGCCCTCTGCAACTGCGATGCAGCCGTTCTCTACCAGCTGCTTTGCATCTTCAAGAAGCAGCTCGTTCTGGGTAGCGCAGGGAAGGCCAAGGTCTACCTTTACGCTCCATACGCCGCGTCCCTCATGGTACTCGGAGTTCGGACGGTAATTCTTGTACTCGGTCAGACGCGCTCTCTTCACCTCTTTGATCTCCTTGAGGGCTGCCACGTCAATGCCTTCCGGATCGTATACCCAGCCATTGGAATCGCTGCAGGTCACTACCTTTACGCCAAGCTGCTGTGCCTTCTCGATTGCGTAGATAGCCACGTTTCCGGAACCGGATACCGCAGCTGTCTTGCCTGCAATGTCGATGCCGTTCATCTTCAGCATCTCCTGTGTCAGGTAGAGAAGTCCGTAGCCGGTCGCCTCTGTTCTTGCAAGAGATCCGCCGTAGGACAGTCCTTTTCCGGTCAACACGCCCTCATAGCGTCCGGTCAGTCTCTTGTACTGGCCGTACATATAACCGATTTCTCTTGCGCCCGTTCCGATATCGCCGGCCGGTACGTCTGTATTCTCTCCGATGTGCCGGTACAGCTCTGTCATAAAGCTCTGGCAGAATGCCATAACCTCTCTGTCAGATTTACCCTTCGGGTCGAAGTCGGAACCACCCTTGCCGCCGCCGATGGGAAGGCCGGTCAGAGAATTCTTGAAAATCTGCTCAAAGCCCAGGAACTTGATGATACCCAGGTTTACGGACGGATGAAGGCGAAGACCTCCCTTGTACGGTCCGATAGCGCTGTTGAACTGTACGCGGTATCCGGTATTTACATGCGCCTGTCCCTTATCGTCTACCCACGGAACACGGAATTTAATCTGGCGCTCCGGCTCAACCAGACGCTCCAGAAGCGCTTCCTTGCGGAATTTCTCCTCATTGGCATCCACTACCGGACGTAAGGACTCCAGAACCTCTTTGACTGCCTGATGGAACTCCGGCTCACTGGGATTCTTTGCTACTACTGCTTCGATGACCTCATCAACGTAAGACATGTTTTGTTTCCTCCTCTACCCTTTGCTTTCTGTATTCATTCCCTATCATAACTGCATGGCAGTTTGAATAGCAAACAAAAAAAGCGTACAAAAATTATAGAAGCGCGGTCCACAGATCCTGCACCCCTTTTTTGACGCCTTTGTCAATGGCTATTATGGCACGGCCTTCCCAAATTTGCAAGCATTTTTTTGAAAAAAATGAAAAATTTTTTCCAGTGCGGCGGAGTGCGGCTAAATTTTACGTTCTCAGTCTTTCAGATAGCTTTTCAGCCGTTCGATATTCTTTTCTTCAAAATCCATAATCTCTTCTGCCAGCTCACAGTATTCTTTTCTGGCTCCCCTGTTGGCTTTGACAGCCTTCATCAAATCCGTGATTCCCTTTGCGTTTCCCTGGATCATCAGATCTGCCACGTGCTCCGTGCTGGTGTTCAGAAGTGTATTCGCCTGAATCGAAGTCCACCGCACTGCCTTTCCCACCGGAGACGCTGCTTCCGGCCGCCTGCTGGCTTCTCTTATTTTATCTGTCACCTTATCCTCAAGACTCATGAAGCGGACCGCCTGCCGGTTCAGATCCAGAGCCAGATCCTCGTCGTACACCTTGCTGATGACCGTATTGATTGCCTCCAGTCCCATTTTTGTATTTCTGTAGGCTTCATTCAGCAGCGCCAAATCTGCGGTTGTAAGCATAAAACGTTCCTCCTTATCCGTCTTTTCAAAACCATTTATAGGATATGGAGATTTCTCTGTTTTATACAGAAAAGCGCCGGCACGGGAAAAATCTTCCCCCTGTGCCGGCGCTTCCGCTGCCGATATCTGTTACTCCAGATACTGTGTCATACAGTAGCATTCTGTTCCATTATAATTAATCTTGCTCCAGCCATCATCGTAGCTCTCGATCTGCGTCACGCTCTCGCCCTGGTAAGCCGTTCCCAGATACTCCGCCTCTGTGCTGGGCTCAGCACGCAGCCTTACGCTTTCCGTGAAACGCGTCTCTCTGTTCTGCGCTGTAGCTGTGCTCTCTTCTGCGGGCTGCTCTTCGGTGGTCTCCTCCGGCGTTTCCTCCGCAGGCTGTTCTTCTGTAGTCTCTTCCGCGGGCTGTTCCTCCGTGGTCTCCTCCGGCGTTTCTTCCGCAGGCTGTTCCTCCGTGGTCTCTGCGGTCTCTGCAGAATCACTGCTTCCTTCCGCTATCCGCAGATAACGCTCCTCCTGCTCTGCAAGGTTCGCGTCCGCAGCCTTCGCCTCCTCGTATTTTGTGCGCACTTCCTCACGCAGAGCAAGCACGTCGTCCTCCTGTGCCGTCTCTTCCACATACGCGTTCAGCTCTTCGCTGGCTTCCCCATTGAAAATCACGAGATTCCCCTCGTCATTCGTATATACATAGAGCGCGGAAAGTCCGGGGGCCGCCGTATCAATCTGAGCAAACTTCAGTTCATAGTACACAAATACCAGATAGGAACCATCCTCAAGACCTTTTTTCGTATAGCAGGAAATGTTCTGATAGCCTTCTACCAGATCCTTGGAACGCAGAATACGGTTCTGCTCTTCTTCGCTGGTGGTATCTTCCACAGATGCCAGACCCTCCATATCGCCTGCCGCCATATAATTATAGTAATTCTGTACAAGCTCGTTCACTGCCGGATAAGCATCCTTCTCCAGCGGGTTAACGCTCGCCGTAGCCTCAGCGTCTACCGCCGCTGCTCCCGAAACCACAGCGCCCTGCTGATCTCCCGTATCCTGAGACGCATCTGCCGCTGCCGCCGCGCTGTCTTCCCCTGAAGACGAGCCGCCGCCCATCAGGCTGACTCCGGCCAAAACCACAAGGCAGAACGCTACGCACCCTACCGCCACCTGGCGCTTATATTTTACAATCCAGTCTCCGACCTTATCTTTACTCCATTTTTCTTTCAGATTATCTACGGAAAATTTCATACATGCCTCCTGCTTCGAAATGCTATATTCTAAAAAAGAAGATTCATCCCAAAAATGTAACAATTTTGTAACAAAACGATTGTAGCAAACTTACAGCAAAAAGGCAACCTTAAATTGTGACAATTTTGTGAACATTTTCACTCAGATAACCCCATATCGGTCATAAATTAGTTTTCTATCAGGGTAAGCTTCCCGGAATCGGGAGAATAAAGATAAATATTGTCTGAAAGTATTTCCGTACTGCGCACCTGCGTGCGGTTGATATCCCGCACCATGGAGACAAGCTCCCGCTCATCGCTCACTGCCGAGACAGGCACCATAATTACCTCGTGAATGCTGCTGGGAAGCAGATAAAAAGCTTCTTCCAGCCTGTCCGCGCAGGACTTCAGAATGCCATCGTAAAGAATACAGGCCGCCCCCAGTGCTTTTCTTGAATTCGTCAGCACATACATGGGCACTCCCGTCTCTTCCGGTTCTTCCATTCCTTCCGACAGCTCGCTTATCACCTCTGACATACTCTGCAGTCTGGCCGGAAGCAGCTTCACGGAATTTTCCTTCGCGTCCCGGTACAGATCGCTGCAGCTGATTTTCCAGAGTTTCATATGGCTGTTATGAATCAATACGGTGGCATTTCCCACGGGCGTATCTGTCAGAAGACAGTAAAATACAATCGCCAGATCCAGAAACGGCAGATGGGGAATCTTTTTCAGAAGCTCACGGTTCTTTTCCGCATTGATGAGCTTATACACCACCGCAGCCTTCAGCCGTCTGTAGTCCGTGAAAAAGTCCATATCAAACCTTTCTTCAATGCTGGTATCTTCGCAGCATTCCAGAATCTGGTCACAGATATACTTCAGAGAGCGGCCGTCCAGATACTCTCTGTAATAGGCATCCATATAAATAGTAGGCGCTATTCTTTGCCCCTGCCGCCGAATCGACAGGCCGTCCATAATCACTCCGTTGTTTTTCTCCAGCGGGAGCAGCTCCAGCTTTGTGCCGCAGGGCAGAGACTCCCTCAAAAACCCTGTGACTGATCCTATAAATTCCTGATAATTCATGATTCCTTCCTTTCTTGAATTTTAATTTTAAATACTTCCTTGGGGATTTCTGCAGCGAAGCACTGCCTGAATTAGAAGATGCTTTCATTGTACTGGAATATTTTGGATTTTTCAAGTATATTTTTCAAAAAAATTTCTGCTTGCACAATTTTATATTTTGTTGTAGAATATCTCAAGTAGCCATTATGCATCTGTAGCTCAGTGGATAGAGCACTGGCCTCCGACGCCAGGTGCCGCTAGTTCGAATCTAGTCAGATGCAGACTATAAAGGAGTCTGGAATTCCCCAAAGGAATCCCAGGCTCCTTTTTCTGCCGCTTTCTTTTCTTTTGTTCCGCCTTTCTTTTCTTCTGCCTTTCCTGGTTAGCACAGAAAATCGGCGCTGACAAAAAAGACTGCCCCTCTCAGCCGCCGGTATCCATATCCTACCGCCAAGCCGGTGAAGCAGTCTTTTCCATGCTCTTGTATTGTTCTTACAGCCTTACAGCGCTTTGTCCGGCTGTCCTGTCAGACCCTCTTATACTCTGGACAGATACTCACCTGTACGGGTATCGATCTTGATCTTGTCGCCCTGGTCTACGAACAGCGGAACGTATACGACAGCGCCTGTCTCTACGGTAGCCGGCTTGGTAGCTCCGGTAGCCGTATCGCCCTTGAAGCCCGGCTCTGTGTCGGTGATCTCCAGCTCTACAAAGAGAGGCGGCTCAACAGCGAACACATTTCCATTATAGGAACATACCTTAACCATCTCGTTCTCTTTTACAAACTTCAGGGAATCTCCGATATCCTCTTTGTTCAGCGCGATCTGATCGTAGTTCTCTGTGTTCATGAAATGGAACAGATCTCCGTCAGAGTACAGATACTGCATCTCTACACGGTCGATTCTCGCCTGGGGGAATTTCTCGGTGGGGCGGAAAGTCTTCTCTACCACGCCTCCATTGATGATGTTCTTAAGTTTTGTTCTTACGAAAGCTGCGCCCTTGCCCGGCTTTACATGCTGAAACTCCAGAATCTGATATACGTTTCCTTCGATCTCAAGGGTAACGCCGTTTCTAAAATCTCCTGCTGAAATCATTCTTAACTCTTCCTCCTAATGTCTTAAGCGCAGCTTTTTCTCTCTCTGCGCGCCAAATTTTAATCTGTAACTGTCTCAGTCGCAGTTACCTGAATTTATTCTATAATAAAACCTCTGCTTTTTCAAGCCCTTTTATAACTCGATCAGCTCTTTCGGCGATGTGGTGAGATTCCGGATTCCTGTTTCCGTCAGCACCACCATATCTTCGATGCGCACGCCTCCGAAGCCGGGAATGTAAATGCCGGGCTCTACCGTCTCTATCATGCCGGGCAGAAGCACTGTCTCATCCCGGGTGGACAATGCAGGCTTTTCATGAATCTCCAGGCCCACCGAATGGCCCAGTCCGTGGCCGAAATACTCCCCGTATCCCGCCTTTTCAATCACATCTCTGGCAAGGCGGTCTCCTTCCGTTCCGGTCATACCCGGGCGGAGGCCCTCCAGCGCCGCCTGCTGAGCTTCCAGCACAATCTGATAGATTTCTTTCTGCCGCGGGTCTGCCTTTCCGATCACTACCGTCCGCGTCATATCCGAGCAGTAGCCCTGATAACGGCAGCCGAAGTCCATCGTGACAAAATCGCCGTTTTCCAGGGGCTTTTCCGTGGGCACGGCATGGGGCATCGCCGAATGGTATCCAGAGGCCACAATCGTGTCAAAGCTTGTGCCTTCCGCCCCGTGGCTCCTCATGAAATATTCCAGCTTCGCCGCAATCTGAAGTTCCGTAACTCCGGGCTTCAGCTCATTTAAAATATAGGAAAAGGCTTCGTCTCCAATGCGCTCCGCCCGCTCCATCCGGTCGAGCTCCTCCGGGCTCTTTATTTTCCGGAAGGAAGAAAGCGCGTCTCCCAGCATTCTCCAGCGCTCCGGCGGGAGCCCCGCCTCCTGCTGCAGCTCTCTTACCGTGCCGTAAAGCATGGCGTCTTCCTCAAATCCCAGATTTTCCACCTGTTCTTCTTTGAGGAGCTGTGCCAAAAGCTTTCCATATCCCAGATCTCTCCGGATCGTCCGTACCTCACAGCCCTTTCCCTCTTCTTCTGCCTGCAGGGTATACCGGCTGTCTGTCAGAATCACACCTCGTTTTTCAGACACATAAAGATAGCTCTCCGTCCCCGCAAAACCACTCAGATAACGGATATTGGCCGGGCAGGCCGCAAGAACCGCATCCAGCTTTCTTTCCCTCAGCAGGACTTTCATCTGTTCCAGTTTCATGGTTTATCCATTCCTTTCTTTTCTGCATTTTCTCAGATAAAAGAACAGTACGATCTTTTCCAGGTAACGCTTCAGCACAATCTGAATCTCTTCTCTCGGATTCAGGGGCTTTACCAGAATCGAATAGATCCCCGTTCTGTTCGCTCCCCACACGTCCGTAAAAAGCTGATCTCCCACAAAAAGCGTATCCGGCAGCTTCGTCCCCATCTTTTCCATTCCCTCCTGATATCCTCTCCGGGATGGCTTGCCCGCCTTATACACGTAAGGCGTGTTCATCGCCTCTGCAAAGGGCGTCACCCTGGGTTCCTTATTATTGGAAATCAGACAGGTGGAAAAACCCATGGCGTGGAGCCGCTCAAAAAGCTCCACGCTCTGCCGGGTGGCGGGGGCGTCGTGGGGTACCAGCGTGTTGTCAATATCGAAGAGGATTCCTCTGTATCCTTTCTGATACAGTTCCTCAAAGTCAATCTCATATGTGGAATCCATATATTTTTTCGGATAAAAGGCTCCGAAAAGGGAACCGCCGCTGTATTCTGACACAAAGATACCTCCTACAATCAGCACCGCGCCCACAAAACCGGCTCCGGTGATCTTCTCGTCCAGCACAATGGCCGCAGCCACCATGGTGATAAACGGGTTCAGATAGATGTAATTGTTGGTATTGACCAGCCCGATACGCTCAATAGCCCGGTTCCAGGCCACATAGCACAGAGCGCTGCCCAGAAGTCCCAGAAACAGAAGGCAGAACAGATTTTCCGCTTTCAGAAGGGGCAGGGGAGACGGCAGCCCTTTTCCCCAGGTGGCAAAGGGCGCCGTCACAATCACCGCGTAAAAGGCCATACGCCTTGTCAGAGACAGGCTGTCATACCTTCCCACATAGCCTTTGAGCAGCACCGAATAGACACCCCAGGACAACGCGGCCAGAATAGACAGAGCGTCTCCCAGCGGGTTCAGCTTCAGCACATAGGTTCCGTTAAATACCACAAGCACTACGCCTGCTATGGCAATCACAAAGCCTGCCCAGATCCGGCCGTTCAGTTTTTCGTCCTTTGTGAAAATATGGGCGAGCACTGCCGTAAAAATCGGCGCCGCCGCCAGAATGATACTCACATTGGAAGCCAGGGTGTAAGTCAGGGCCGTATTTTCAAAAAAATAGTAAAGAGAAACTCCTGAAAGAGAAAGGGCGAATATCCCGGCTTCTTCTTTCAGGCTCACCGGCTTTTCGATCCTCCGTGTCAGAAGCAGGAGGAGCACCCAGGCAAGAAAGAAGCGCATCAGCATAATCTGAAGCGCATCGTAATCCCGGAGCAGGGTCTTTGTCGCCACGAAGGTGGTCCCCCAGATAATAATGGTAATCAGGGCCAGCAGATGTCCTGCCGCCCTGTCATTTTTTCTGGTCATTCATTCCTGTCCTTTTCTATTTATCCAGCATTTTTTTCAGCTCGCTTAAGAAAGTGTTCACATCCTTAAACTCTCTGTAAACGGAAGCAAAGCGGACATAAGCGACGGAATCCAGCTCTTTGAGCCTGTCCATCACCATCTCCCCGATGACGCTGCTTGGGATCTCCCGCTCCTCCCGGTTGAAAATATCGCTCTCTATGGTATCAATCATGGCGTTGATATCCTTGAGCGGAACCGGCCGCTTATGGCAGGCCCGCAATACGCCATCCTCGATCTTGCTCCGGTCGTAATGTTCCCGGTTGTTATCCTTTTTTATGACAATCACAGGGATCGTCTCAATCTTCTCATAAGTGGTAAACCGCTTTCCGCAGGCATCACAGAGACGCCTTCTGCGGATGGAACAGTTGTCATCCGCCGGTCTGGAATCGATTACGCGCGTATTTTCCTGACTGCAAAATGGGCATTTCATAACGTACCTCCCGTGTTCTTCCTGCGCATTCGGCGGGCCGCCCTGCGGCGCCCCGCCGATAGAAGTAGTATAGTACAGATTTCTCTTTTCTGTCAATTAAATTTCTTTTTCGAAAGTCTCTGTATATAAATTTCTTTTCCGAAAATCTCTGTATTTCTCCAGCCGCTCTTCTTTGTATTTCTTTTCCAGAGTATCTCTGCATAAGATGTAAAAAGACATTGGGAGATCCTTATGACTTTCTGTGAACTTCGTGAAAAGGACGTAATCAATATCCGCGACTGCCGGAGGATGGGTCATGTATGCGATCTGGTTTTTGACCCGAAAAACGGCTGCATCCTGGCTATCGTCACTTCCTCCAGTGAAAAAATATGGGGAATCCTCGGCAAGGACAGTGAATGCGAGATTCCCTGGTGCAAAATCCGGCAGATCGGGCCTGATATTATTCTGGTAGATCTGGAGCACGACAAGGGACACGGGACCGGAGGAGGCTCCGGCCGGCCCGACTTCGGTCCGCCGCCCCGGAAATAACATCTATTCCTATCTGCTGTTTTTCAGAACATCCGGCTTTCAGCGCCAGAAGGCGGAAAGAGCAAAAGCCCCTTCCGCCTTCCTGAACATCCGGCCCGGCTGTCACATGTTGATCTCTCCGTCATCCGGCAGCCAGATTTCACTGCCCTCTGAAAGTCCCGGCTGTATCATTCTGACCCTGATTGCCGTATCCGCAAAACGGTACGTCACAATCGCCGAGCCATCCTCCTGCATCTTCGTCTCGCTTGTCCCGCCCCTGACATGCAGTGTTTCCTCGAGGGCCTTTACTGGCGTGGAAAATACCGTTCCGTAATATTCCGGATTCGTGCCCTCCAGATCATGGTAAATCAGCCAGTCCGCAGCGCTTCTGTTCCCATCCACCGGTTCATAGTAATCGGGCGTCCAGTCTCTATAAGCCTCCTGTATCTCCGCAAGCGAAGCAAACTCAAAAAACGTACGGCGTTCCCAGCCTGACACCTGATACGCATCCCCGTCCCGCTCCAGCGTCAGGTAATCCTTCCACACGTACCAGAGAGGCTCGCTTGTCAGGGCCGGATAAGTGATTTCTGCGGCCAGCGATATCACATTGTCCTCCGCGTCAAGACCAGCGTGAACCGTTATCACCGGATCAGCCGCCAGATAGGGACTGGACCATCCCATCGTTAAGACTTCTTCCCCGTTCTCATCCGCTGCCCTTTCAATCCCCAGCTCTTCCGCCCTTGCCTGAAGCTCCGGCGAAAGCATTTCATAGACTGCCGCCGCGTCCCGGTGTCCGGCCGCTTCGGCCCACTTCTGCAGAAAACGCTCTTCTTCTGAGGCGGAGGCGTCCTCTGCGGACAGATCCATTTCTCCTCTTATAAATATGCTGGTGGGGCCGTCCGCCCCTCCTATGATATCCACAGCCTCCTGCCCGGAAGGATTGGAAAGGCAGAACAAAAGCCCCGCAAGCACCAGCAGCAGCGCCGCGGTGACGGCCGCCCGCTTTTTCTTTTTATACTTCAGGACATTACGGATTCTGGCCTTCACGGAGCTTTCCCCGAAAGCCAGAGGACTTCCTGCCGGAAATCCCCCGGGCACAGCCAGGGAAAGCAGGAACTCTCCGTAGTTCTCCTTCTGTTCCTCACCCACGGCCTCAAGAACACGCTCATCACAGCTCATCTCCATATCCCGCGCAAGAAGCGCAAAGGCAAGCCAGAGAAGCGGATTGAACCAGTGCAGAACCACAATCAGCCAGGCCAGCATTTTAAACTGATGGTCATGCCGCTTCACATGAATCTTCTCATGCCTGAGCACGAACTCCCTCTTCTGTCCCGCAAGGCCGGCAGGCAGGTATATCCCCGGCCGGAAAAAGCCCAGCACAAAGGCCGTGGAAATCTGATCCGTCTCACAGATTCCTTCTTCGGTCCGTATGGCCGCCGCTGTTCTCCGGCGCAGGCGGAGCCAGGAAAAGAGGCCACAGGCCAGAAGTAAAACCACGCCTGCCGCCCAAAGCCCAAACAGGATCTGTGGCAGCATATTCCCTCCGGCCGCGGCCTGGGCCGCGAGCGCTCCCGTCTGGGCGCCTGTTCCCGTTCCGGCGGCAGCGGCAGCTCCCGCTGCCGCGGAAGAAGCCGCGCCGCCGGCCTGGGAGGCTGCGTCTCCCGGTCCGAGAAGTCCGGAAAGGCGCGCCGCCTGATAGGGTTCCGGCGAGAAGGTAAGCTGGCTGCCTTTCGTTCTCATAAAAGAGAAGAAACGGAAGGCGCTGAATGGCGACGAATAGGAAAACGGGCATACAGCCCGGATAAATACAGCGGACCACAACAGATAAAAATATTTTCTGGACAGAGGCCGCAGCGCCAGCCGGAACAGAAGCACAATCCATACCGTCAAGGACGCCGCCAGGCTCAAATCCAGCAGTGTCATCAGCCATCCCCTCATGTCGCGTCCCCCTCCCCTTTCTTCTGTACCTTTCCGCCGGAAGCCCCGGAGCTTTTCTCCCTGCTCTCGTCAATCAGCCGTTTCAGTTCTTCCGCTTCCTCCTCCGTAATCTTCTTTTCACCAAGAAAAGCCGCCACAAACCGGGGCAGAGAGCGGTCAAACCACTTTTCTACCACAGCCTGGCTCTCATACCGCTGCACGTCCTCCCGTTTTACAAGCGATGTAACGACAGAATTTTCATTTTTCAGAATTCTCCTTTCACAGAGTTTCCGAAGCACCGTATAGGTGGTAGACTTCTTCCAGCCAAGCCGGGGAAGGCAGGCTTTGTAGAGTTCGGTGGAGCTTAAGGGTTCCAATTCCCACACAATTTCCATCAGGCGGTATTCCGCGTCATAAAGCTTCAGTTCTTCCATGGCTATTCTGTTTCCTTTCTCTGTGTCTGCATTCTTGGTTTATTTCAATAAATCGGTTTATCTAAATAAACCTTATCACAGAGAAAATCTTCTGTCAATGGAAAAAAAGAAAAAATTACCGGAAAATCAGTATTCTGATCTCCCGGTTCTTTCTTCCTGCGGCTTACGCGTCCTGTTTTTCCGTCCGGCTCCCTTCAGAGGTTTTCACTCTGCCACATGTCTTCCAATATACGCGCGCATATCCTCCTTCGGCAGATTCAGGGCTATGGAAAGCTCCTCATAAAGCTGTTCCTCTGCTGCGTGAAAATACCGCTCATCTATCATAGCAGCCTTTTTCCCCTGGGCGATTCTCTCCTGACCCCGAAGGTAAGAAGTCTTGATAATCCGTACCCACTGCCTGGGATCGCCGCTGCGGATCGCTTCCTTATACTGACGTTCCCGTTCTTTATCATTTTTTTCCAGCAGCGCTTCGATTTCAGAAATTTCATCCACCAGCTTTCGGGCCTCATCTCTTGACATCACAGCCCGCATGGCCGTCTTCTCGTTATCCACCGGCGTAAAAATGGTGCTTCCCTTCTGAAAACAGGGGCGGAGCACATAATACAGCCTTCCTTCTGCCGTTCCCTTCATATCCAGTTCTGTAATCTCTTCTACCTGGCATACTCCTTTCATTCCGTAAACTACATAATCTCCTGGTTCAAACATGATTCAGCCTCCTTTCCTGCTGTTTTCGCCATATTCCTATTATTCCCAAAATTTTCAGACAGACACGGCTTGCACCTTTTACCGCGCAAAAAAACCGTACGCCTGTGAGCGAAACGGTTCTCCATCTACCTGCCCGCAGCGGACAGAACTGCATATCTTCAGCCGCCTATATTGATATAATAACAGAAAATTTCAATGATTTCTAATTGTTTTTCCTCTGTTCTTTTCTTTTCATCTATTCTGCACAAAATATCTTTGAGACTGTTTGTGCAGATTTACAGCTCTTCCGAGGAGAAATGCACCTTACCAGCTTTAAAGCACGTAAAAAAGGCGCCCTGCGGAGCCGGCTGCTGTCTGCCAGGTCCGCAGGGGCTTCCTGCTTCACACTTCATCTATACCAGTATTTTTATACAAGCTCTTTCACGATAGCCAGAAGCTTCTTTACATCCTCTGTCCGGGTGTCTCCGCTCTCCTTATCGATAATGGAAGAGTACACGTGGGGAATCACTTTCTCCACGCCTGCGTCCAGGATAGTCTGAAGAATTTCACGGAAGTTCTCCAGATCGATGCCTCCGGTGGGCTCCATCACGAAATTGTTTCTCGCGCAGGCTTCTGCCACAGCCTTCATCTCATCCTTACACTTTAAACCGCCCATGGGGAAGAATTTCACGGAATTTCCGCCCATCTCCTTAATCATGGCAATGGCTGTGTCTACCGGCACAATTGCGGGCTCTTCGCAGTCCTTGGAAAGAGGGCCTGTGGAAATCTTTACAAAGCCCGGCTTGCCGCAGGGAGATACCAGCGCGTTGATGTGCGCCTCGTCATTTCCCACGTTTGCTCTTGTGTAGCCCACCGCGGAAAATACCTGGTTAAAATGATTTGCCTTAATCTCTTTTGCGATATCGCCTACAGCCTTCCACTGAGCCGGGTTTCCTCCGCCAAGTCCTACAGAAAGATTTCCTTCCAGTACATTCATGTACTTCTCCATATCCTCTACTGCGCTCGGCACATCCGGATAATTGGCGGACAGCACGCCTACAAGCACATACTTTTCTGCCGCCTCATAGATTTCTTCTGCATTTTTCAGGCTGCCGCCCAGCACATTCAGGCATACTCTGCCTTTGTAATAATTGATACCCATTGTTTACGCCTCCATAATCTCTTTAAGTTTCTGTACAACCAGTTCCTTATCGCCTTCCACCAGAGGCCTCGGATCGAAATCCAGGCTTCCCAGGCTCATAAATTCTGTCCGGCAGCGGATTGTAGGATTACCCGCCTTCAGCCTTGCCTCCAGCTCTGTGGCAGTCATACCGGCCTTTTCCGGGTCCACATAGACTCTTGCGCGGTAAATTGCCCGTCCTGCCTCATCCTGAACCATCTCTGCCCTCAGCTTCGGGATCGCGTTGATCTCTTTGCAGAGATACTCCACGATTTTGATATTCTTCTGAACCTCGGCTTCCTTATCCTTGTTCTCGTACTGCTCCAGAGCCGCCAGAAGTCCCATAATGCTTTCTTTTCCGGCTTTCATGGCCCGGCCGATGCCCTTATACTGCTTCTTCACATAGCCGATCAGCTCTTTCTTTCCCGTCACAAAGCCGGATGTCGTCGCTTCCAGAGCTTTCGCTCCGCTGTAGCAGACCAGATCCGCTCCCATGGCAATGTATTTCCGGAAATCCTCTTCTGCCGCCGCATCCACCAGAATCGGCAGATTGTTGCGGTGCGCGATATCGATCATCGTCGGCAGATCCAGCATTCCTTTCTGTACGCAGTGATGGCTCTTTACGTAAAGCAGAGCCACGGTCTTATCCGTGATTGCCTCTTCCACATGCTCTACAGATACTTCTGTGGCAGCTCCCACTTCTACCGGCACACCGCCTCCGAGACGAAGCATGGTCTCCATCGGAGCGTTGAAATTGATGGCATGGCCTTTCTGGAGAATGATCTCATTGGGCAGTCCGGAAGAGTCCGGAAGTCTTTCCAGGACTGTCTTCTTTCCTTTGGAAATCAGACCTGCCACGGAAAGAGCGATGGCTGCCGAAGCGCATACGGTAGGACAGCTGTCTTCGGCCCCTGTATAGCGGGAGATGATTTCTCCCGCCTTATCCATCAGATCCTCTACCACCACATAGGACTGTCCGCCGGCCACTGCAGCCTTTGCCACTTTGTCACTGATGGTTGACACGCCAAGCACTGTCATGCGGCCGCTGGCGTTGATGACTCTGGGCAGCCCGATTTCTTCGTAGATAGTCATCGCAGCATCCTCCCTACATAAAGATTCCGCCGATGATCATGGCTCCCAGGATGGCGCCGCCGGTCATTTCCTTGCCCCATTTATAGAAGATTGCAGCTCCTACAATAGAACCGATACCTGCGTACACATTGTAGCTTGCAGCCGCCAGAACGATCAGGGGCGCAAGATAACGTCCGGTTGCGTTTCCGGCGCCCATCATAACTGCGGTTCCGCCTACTGCAACGCCTTCCGGCATCAGCTTACGGATAATCATGATGACTGCGCCAAGTACAAGGCCAATCACTGCTCCTGCAAGCAGAGATACGAAAAAGTTGCTGAAGGGGAATTCCCATCCCATGGACAGGAACAGAGCCGGAAGTCCGATTCCCACACCAGTCTGCAGGGAACCGCCGATATCCAGCAGACCTACCAGGGGGCCTTCCAGAATACGGGCAATCAGGAAGCCTGCGGCAAATGCAGCCGCTGCCGCATAATCTCCGGTGTCAATACCTTCCTGCAGCAAAGCTGTGATGGAAATCTCATTGCATGCTCCGGTTCCGAATTTTATGTACATAAAGGTTCCTGCAAAAATGGCAGCCGCAGCTCCAATCATAAGCAGGATAAAGGTGCTGTCCTTCATCAGAAATTCATCCATTTTCTGACCAAAACTTCTCTTGTCTTCCATTATTCCATACCTCCTCTTAATTAAAAGTTCGCAAAGAAGCCTCTGAAGTACGCAATCGCGATAAACAGAATCACAACAATCGCAATCAGAATCTGGACGATTCTGCTCTTATATCCGTTCTCCTCCGCAGACTTTCCAATCAGAATACCAAGCACAACGCCGGGAACCGCATTTCCAGTAATCAGAGCAGATACGCCGCCAAGAATCGTACCCCAGAGTCCCGTGGTCTTTCCTGCGTCCACAGCTGCCAGCCAGAAAATCGCGGGCATGACAGGGTTAATCAGCCAGCTGGTAGCCGGTCCAAGTACACCGGAAGCGATATCGGAAAGCTTCTGCGGAATGATGCTTGCCAAAGTGTTCAGGAATACTACAACAAGGCCTCCTACTATGGCTCCTGAGAGCATCATCTTGCGGGGATTGTGCAGTGTCTCTTCTACCTTCTTATTCTTTACCAGCAGAAGCGCCGCGCCCCAGTTCGGTACAATACGATGCATGACGTCCTGCGTCAGGGAACCGGTAGCCACCGCAGACGCTGCGGATGAAAAGAAGAAGCCCAGTCCGAATGAAAAATGAGAAATCGGATCTCCATTGCAGGCATTCAGCTCTCCCAGCGTACGGAACGCGCCCATGGACTGAATCTCCGGCGCATGGAACATACGGGCCGCGCCGGCCGCGATACAGCCGCCGCCGATGATACCGATGATGGCTGAGTAAATGATAATCTCCAACATGTTAAAAATCCTCCTTTGTGATATTAAGATACTTCACCTTCACTACGATTTTCGCCGTGATGGTAAAATATTTCTTTTCTCTTGGCATAAAAAGAAACATAAACCGTTCGGTTTCTTTCTGAACCTGTACCTCCTGGAAGTACACCTCCGAGGCCTCCATATGGATGATCGGATGCCTGATTTCCTCGAAAATCTGCTTGCGCATCACCTGAAACACATTTGACACCGCATTCTCCAGAGAACTGCCCGTCATTGTGATCGTCATCTCATGCTCTGTCTCTTCAAGAAGCTGCTTATCCTGGAAGGTATCGATTCTTTCCACATTTTTCTTAAAAAGTTTACTCATCTCCGTGTACCTTACGCCAGGTCTCTACCAGACGCTCACCCAGCTCTTCTACATCCAGAAAGCCCAGGCCGATGACCTGACAGCCCTCTTCCACTGCAGTGCAGGCCGCGTCCACGGAACGCAGAGAGGATTTTCCCTTGTAGCCGTATTTGTTCTGGGCCGTCAACGCTCCAGCTCCGCCGCTTCCGCAGAAGCTGATTCCCAGATCTGCATTGTTCTCATGCATCACATCTCCGAGCTTCATATCGGCTGCCATACCGGGAATGACAATGGCCTTTCCTCCGGCCTTCTCCACGCCTCTGGCTACTGCCTGGCCTTTTCCCATACGGTGGCCGATTACCACAAGTACTTCCTTCATAATCTTTTACCTCCATACTTTTATACTTATTGAACGGCTTCTGCCGATGCAATCGCCATTTCCATGTGAGTTCCCACAAGGAACAGCTCGCTTTTATCCACTGGAATCCCATGGGCTTCAAAAAGCGGGTTTACAATCTTTCCGGCATATTCCCATGCCTTTTCGGAAACCTCACTCATCATCTCCTCTTCCACCGGGTCCACAAACTGTCCGAGGGAAATTCTTTTAATCAGAGCCATCAGATGATTGCTGAGCATCATTTCCGCGTCTTCTCCCAGCGAAATCGGAAGTTCCTTCACTCTTTCCTTGGCCGCCAGGTATTCTTTTGAGGCAGCTTCCCGATGCTGCCCGTCAATTTCATTAATTTCCAGAACCTTGTCTAAATACTTCACTTTCTTCTCCCCTGCTGTAAATGGTTTTTCTCACATTGATTTTCTCTCTGAGCACAATGGTGTCTCCGATGGAATCCGCAATCTCTTCTTCGCAGGAATCCAGTGTAATCAGGTTCAGATCTGCGATACAGCCTTCCTTCAGTTCCCCAAGCCCTTTCAGCCCGTAATGTCTTGCCGGCGCGCAGGTAATCTTGTGGATCGCCTGGTCAAGGCTTTCTCCGCAGTTGATCAGCTTGCTTGCCACACTGCCTATGTTGTAGACCGGACCTTCGTAATTCTCCACATGCAGATCCGTGGAAATCAGATCGCAGTCGAAGTTTTCCAGCAGCGCCTGCTTGAACACCCGGAAGCTGAAGCTCGCCACGCCGTGTCCCACATCAAAGAGCACGCCTCTCGCCCTTGCGTCCAGGGCCTCCTGAATGATGCTTCCCTCGTCTGTGAGGATACCGCCCTTCTTCCCATGCCAGGCGTGTGTGATAATATCTCCCTTTCCTACCAGCTTCAGAACCTCTGTCAGCGCAGGGGGATAATTACCTACATGAATCATCAGGGGCTTTCCTGTCTCTCTGCCTATTCTGGCTGCTTCTGCGATAGGCTTCAGTCCCATCTCTCCGACGACGCTTGCGCTTGCCCTTGCCTTCAGCCCGACGATATTGTCTTCATATTTCCGGAGAACTGTCTTCAGCTTCTCCTCGTCAATCTTGTCCATGCTGTCCAGCTCATGGCCCCGGAGAAGTCCTTCCTTCGACACATTCAGAAGGGTAAAGACCTTCGTCCTGCTCTTCTCGATCCAGTTTTCGCGGAAGTCCTCGTAGGTGTCCGCTCCGCTGCTTCCGGCGTCCAGAATCGTCGTAGCTCCCCGCTGCAGTCCCAGCACATCCGGCTCAAGGCCAAGAAACGCTTTCGGATAGCAATGGGTATGGATGTCGATAAAGCCCGGCGTCACAATCTGTCCGGAGGCATCCTCTACAGGAACATCTGTCCTGTCGATCTCATCGCTGATCTGAGCGATTTTTCCGTCTCGGATCAGGATGTCTTTCCTGTCTCTCCGGTACCCATTCGCCGGAGAAAGCAGCTGCCCGTTTTTGATCAATAATGCTCTCATCCCTTATTCCTCCTCTATGATATACAGAAAGAAGGCAACTCTTTCTGCAATTGGAATCCTTACCTGCAGCGTCTTTTCCGCCAGCCCGAAAAACTTGTCCATGACCAGAAATACATCGGGATATTTTTCCCCGACCCGGCTGTATTCCCGCAGATAATCTTCGGCGGCATCTTCCTTTACATCTCCTGTCAGCCAGCGCTGCACGGCCATGCTCATGTGAATTACCATCCCCAGCATGGTGTCCTGGCTGACACACACCTGAGGCGGAAGCTTTGAAATATGCTCCAGAAGCATCAGAATCAGCCGGCTCATGGTGCCTGCCGCCTCTGCAAGGCTTCCGTCTGATACCGGAGTCAGTCCTCCTGATGTCAGTGAGGATTCGTCCTTTGACTGAAAGGACGCCTGCTCCTTCTGTCCAAAAGGAATGTCATCGATCAGCTTCCCGTATTTCAGGAACTCCTGTATCCTCTGAATATCTTCTGCCAGAAGAGCTCCGGATATTTTTACCACGGGCACCAGACTGTTCTCCAGCGGAACTGTGGAAATGGCAAAATCCACATTTTTCAAATCCGTGGCTTTTGAAAGCTGATAGGGGGACACCTGGCCCACCACATTCAGCATCGGAAATACATGCTTGATTCGAAGAGTCAGGAAATGGGAAAGTCCCTTGCCTGTGGCGCAGACCACCATGACGTTTCTGCGCTCATTTTCCGGCTGAATTCCGTTCTTGTACAGGTATACCGCCAGATAGCAGACCTCCATGATATTCAGTTCCTGTCCTGTCTCTTCCTCTATGATTTCTGCCAGCTGGACCGCCATCTGAAAATGCGAATAATAATAGCCCTGTATCTCATTCAGCACATATTCATTTTCTTCTTCCTGGCGTTCCTCACGGCTCAGATTCAGATAATTTTTCAGGTGTTCTTCCAGATCCTGGCGGAGACTCTGAAAATCAAAGCGCCCCCAGTCTTTTCTGGACTCCACAAACTTCATGATACGGTCCAGAATTCTCTGAAGCAGTTCTTCATCCACCCGGTATTCTTCCACATAGATTCCCTGCTCCATAAGGAACTCTGTCAGCCACGCCAGCTCCTGCCGGGTTCTTCCTTTTCCCTGTGGAGATACTTCCCTGAGAAGCTCCTGTACATAGTTCTCTTCCCCGGACAGGGCCTCATTTTTCTCTTCTTTCAGGAGCGGCAGCCGGAGAAGACGGGCGACACAGTAACTCATCAGATTCAGGTAGGCTGTATTGGAAATCCAGATGTTGTACTTTCCGTTCAGCCTTCGTATATTCCGGCTGATTTCGCGGATGTCCTCCAGATCCAGCCGGATCTTCAGTTCATCCGGCAGCAGCAGATACCAGTCGTCCGCTGTATAGCTTCCCTTGAACCGGGCTGTCAGAAGCTTTACCGCCTGACGGCGGATCTCCATCTCATTCCCTGTCATCCGGTAGCCCTGCGCCTTCTTCACATCCAGCGTAAAGCTGTTTCCAAAATGTGCTTCGATTCTGCCAAGGCTTCTTGCCAGTGTGGAACGGGAAGCAAAATAGACGTCCGCCAGTTTCTCTGCCGTCACATATTCTTTTCTCACAAACAGATAGAAGAAAATTCGGTTTAACCGCTGCTCTTCTTCCTCATCCACAAAACCTTCCTTCGCATCCTGGCTCCAGCGTACCATCAGGGCGGAGCAGGAGGCCTTCTGCCCGGCCGGTATGTAATATCCTGTTTTCTTCAGGTAGCGGATTTCTATCTGATGGGGAGCGCATAAGTCTTTCAGCTCCTGAATATCATACCGGATGGTTCGTTCACTTTTCTGCAGCTTACCTTTCAGGAATTCTATATCCAGAGGCGTCCCTGACATCAGAAGCAGTCTCAAAATCTCCATCTGTCTGGGTTTGGGCGTCTCCCTCATCTGTTCTTCCGCCTTTCTCTTTTCGTTCAAAGCACCCCGTATTTTTCAAGGGCCATGACGATCCCGTCTTCATTATTCGTTCCTGTCACGTCAGTGGCATACTCTTTTACATAATCCTCTGCATTTCCCATGGCAATGCTGTGAGAAACCGCCTTGAAAAGACTGATATCATTTTCTCCGTCTCCAAAAGCCAGAACCTCCTCCGGCCTCACTCCTTCTTTCTCCATGAGTCTCTTCAGAGCATTACCTTTGGAAATTCCCTTCCGGGAAATCTCTATGGAGCGCGAATCCGTACGGGCTATCTCATACCGTTTCTCAAAATGCTCTTTTAAATATTCATAAACCTCCGGAATTCTTTCCGGCCGGTCCGAGCATCCCATCTTGTTCAGCTCATCCGGCATCTCTTTCCCGGAGAAAATTTCTTTCATAACAGGATAACTGTGCACATTGCTTGTGACCCAGGACCAGGGACCTGCAACCAGCGGATGCTCCGGCGGGTATCCCTTTTCCTTCCTCTCCTGTTCCTTAAAGGGACGCTGCCAGTCCGGAATCCAATAGTAGAGAGCCTCATCCTGATACCCGTGGATTTCCACTTCAAAGCGCTGCAGCTCGGAAAACAGAAGCTCCTTATCCTCTCTGCCCAGCCGTTCAAATACCTCCCGGCCTCTGTTCTGCAGACGGTTCACGGCAAGCCCGTTCACTTCTATCATTGCCCCGCCGAATTCTGCAAGGCGCAGCTGCTCTGCGTAGGGCATCTGGCGGATATAGCTTCGTCCGCTGGCCAGAATCAGGCGGATGCCTTTTTCCTGGCAGGCAAGAAGGGCAGCCCGTGTTTTTTCTGAAATCTGGTCCCTGCTGTTCAGCAGAGTACCATCCATATCTGTCACAATCCACTTAACATACATTTTACATTCTCCCTCTTGTCTGACATTGTATCACAGCTCTCTGTTCGAAAAGGAACTAATTGTTTGCAAAATGATCTCTTTATACTGCAAAACTGATTTTTTATCTGAAACGGCTGCAGCGAATCTCCTTCTTTGTCAAGGTCCAATATTTTTTTTATTTTCCTCCGCCTGCGCATAGAAAACTTTCTGCTGGAAATCTTGTAAGTATCGAAAGCGCCAGCCGCCGGAAAATAGTTTCCAGCCGGCGCGCATAAGTACAGCGGACAGGAGGTTTTCATTAGAATGGCACTGAACAAAGTCGAAATCTGCGGAGTAAACACAGCAAAGCTTCCTCTTCTGAAGCCGGAAGAAAAAGAAGCTTTGTGGGAACGGATCACACAGGGAGATAAAGAGGCAAGAGAACTGTACATCAAAGGAAATCTGCGTCTGGTTTTAAGCGTTATCAAACGCTTCTCCGCCAGCAGCGAGAACGCGGACGATCTGTTTCAAATCGGCTGCATCGGTCTGATGAAGGCCATCGATAATTTCGACGATAAGCTTGGCGTCAAATTTTCCACCTACGCCGTTCCCATGATCATCGGCGAGATCCGCCGATATCTGCGGGACAATAACGCCATCCGGGTCAGCCGTTCCCTGCGGGACACAGCCTACAAGGCCATCTACGCGAAAGAAGGGCTGACCCGGAAAAATTCCAGGGAACCTACCATCAGCGAAATCGCAGAAGAGATCGGCATCCCGGATGAAGATATCATCTTTGCGCTGGACGCCATTCAAAGTCCTGTGAGCCTCTATGAACCTGTCTACACAGAAGGCGGCGACACCCTCTATGTCATGGATCAGATCAGCGACAAGAAAAACAGGGAAGAACTCTGGATCGAAGAGCTTTCCTTAAACGAAGCCATGAAAAAACTGCCGGAACGGGAGAACTATATCATCTCCCTGCGTTTCTTCGAGGGCAAGACTCAGATGGAGGTAGCCGAAGAAATCGGCATCTCTCAGGCACAGGTCAGCCGTCTGGAAAAAAACGCCTTAAAAAGTATGCGGAACTATCTGAAGCTGGGATAAAATAAGGAGGCAGCTTTTCACACTGCCTCCCGTTTTTCTTTTCGCGGCTTATGCCTGCCTGATCAATGATCCGGTGTAGATGCGCCGAGCTCCACCGTCTTCGTACCTATCCGGTCCGTAAATGCCTTATCATGTTCCACCAGCAGCATCGTGGGCCGGTATTTCACCAGCAGTTCCTCTATCTGCATTCTGGAAAACACGTCAATGAAATTCAGCGGCTCGTCCCAGATATACAGATGGGCCTGCTCACAGAGGCTTCTGGCGATCAGCACCTTTTTCTTCTGGCCTCCGCTGTAATCTTCCATGTTCTTTTCAAACTGGCCCCGATCAAAGTCCAGCTTTCGAAGCAGCGCCAGAAAAAGCGAAAGATCCAGTCCGTACTTTTCTGCATAGTCCGTCAGGCGGCCCCTCAGATGGCTGGTGTCCTGAGGCACATAGGAAATGCGCAGGCCGCTGGCTGGCTCTATGGTTCCTTCCCAGCTGATTCTGTCTGAAGCGTCCTGGCCGTCCGCGCAGACCGCCCTCTCTTCCGCAGCCTGTATCACCGCCTTCAGAATACTGGATTTTCCGCATCCGTTCCGGCCTTTCAGCACCACGCAGTCCCCGTTATTCACCCGGAACTCTGCTTCCGGCAGCACCTTCCGCCCGCCGTCCGGCTGCTCATAGAAGATACGGACCTCCGACAGGCTTACCAATATCTCTTTGTGATGGCGGAGCGGAAACAGTTTCAAATCCTCTGTGGTCTCCAGATTTTTCAAAAGGCCTTCCTTCTCCTCTATAGCCCGCTCCTGACGGTGTTCCAGATTCTTTCTCCGCCGCTGCATTTTTCTTGACTTTTCTCCAATCAGCGGCCGTCTTCCTTTTATGGTGCTTCCTTTTTTCTGCGCTTCTGCCGCCGCTTTTTTTCCAAGCTTTCTCGCTTCCAGCGCGTCCGCCCACTGCTCCTTGACCCGGGCAGAGCTCTCCAGCCTTCGGATGTCCTGCTTCAGGCGCTCATTTTCGGCCTGCTCCCAGGCGTCTTTCCGCTGCTTTTCTTCCCACCAGACAGAGAAGTTTCCTTTGTATACTTCGATATTCGTCCTGTTGATGACCAGCACATGATCCACGCACTGATCCAGGAAATCACGATCATGGGACACCAGAATAAAGCCCTTTTTGCCCTTCAGGTATTCCCGGACGCTGGCACGCCCTTCCTGATCCAGATGGTTCGTGGGCTCGTCGATGAGCAGAAACTGATTCTCCCTGGAAAACAAGACTGCCAGCATTACCTTCGTTCTCTCTCCGTTGCTCAGCGTAGAAAAAGCCCGGTACAGCACGTCCGCATCCACATGGAGAAGCGTCAGCTCCCGGCACAGCTTCCAGAACTCATAGTCCGGATACAGTTCTTCCACAATCTCCAGAACTGTTTTTTCCATATCCTTTACCTCAAATGGAAAGTAGTCAAAGCTTTCCTCCGAGGCGATGCTGCCTCTGTATTCATACGCTCCCATCAGAAGCTTCAGAAACGTGGTCTTTCCCCGTCCGTTTCTTGCGATAAAGCCCAGCTTCCAGTCTGTATCAATCTGAAAGGACACGTCCTCGAAAATATTGTCGGAACTTCCCTCATAATAAAACGTCAGATGATTGACGCTGATTAGCGACATAAAAATCCCTCCCATGCACAAAACGCGGTATCTCTCCGGCTCTGCGTGTCCGGATTTTCCGCGCGCGAAAAAGGCACAGGAATAAACTTCCTGCACCCGTTCTCTCACAATTCTGTCCTGTATGGAAGGGCATAAAGCCGCAGTCCGCGGAAAATCCCAAATCAGCTCTCCGCTGCGATAATTTTTTCACCCTTATTTCAGAAAGAGAATCGTTCTGTAATGTAAGAAGATATTATTCCTGCCCGCATGACAAACGAAGCCTTCCGGCCGGCTGTTCCGCCTGTATTTTCGTCATGCTTTTTTCTATTTCCCAATTAGCAGGCAATAATAATCATCCTTACACCTCTCTTTCGTTCTTCTCTTTCTCTAACATAATACCTGGCAGGCTGTTTGTCAAGGAAATTTACATCTATATTTTCTGTACTCTCCTTATCCCATAGTTTCATCTGGCCGGCAGGTCCTCACAGGCCCTATTTCACCGGAAGCTCTCCTGTCAGCTCCCCGGTTTCCAGGCTGTATTCCTGTACGCTTCCGTCCTGGATCAGAAGGAAAAAGCGCTCTCCGATAAAGGTTCCCCGGCAGCTGTCATAAAAGCCTGCCGTCGATTCTATCTCAATCTCCAGCTTCTGTACAAACGCCCCCTCTTCATAAGAAAAGAGAAGATATGCCTGGACAAAGGAGCCCTCTCTGGTTCCCTGGGCCTCAAAGCCGATCAGGTTCTGCTCCGGATCAATCAGAAGGCTTTTGTGATCGTAAAGGGCCGGGCTGAAAACATATCTCCAGTTCTCTCCCGCAAGCCGCAGCCTTGTCTTCTCAGAAAGCTCTGCCGGGCTGCTGATATCAAACATGGAAAGCTTCAGCTCCTGCTGCTCTCCTGTCTCTTCGTCCGCCTCCACGCCAAGCCCCAGCAGAAGCTCTCCGCTGTAAGCGTGAAGGTACTCTGAAAAACCGCTTACCTTAAGCTCAGAAAGAAGCCTGGGTTCCTCCGGATTGCTCACATCCACCGCAAACAGCGGATCGGTCTGACGGAAAGTGACAAAATACGCTGTATCCCCCAGAAAACGAGCGGAATAGATCTGTTCACCCGCTGCCAGGCCTTCTATCTTCCCTGTAATCTCCAGGTTCTCATTCAGAATATAGAGGCCGTTTGTCAATCCATCGTCTCCCTCCGGAATCACATACTCATAGCCCAGCGTCTCTCCGGTCGTGTCATCCGTCACTTTCCGGCGGATATATTCCGTGGCCGTGGTTACCACACGCAGTTCTTCTCCCTTCTGGTCCAGGGAAAAACTGTCTGAAACCCTTCCAGGCACACGTCCTTCCGCTTTCGCCAGAAAGGCTCCGTCCCCATAGGAAAATTTCAGGATCTGCGTATAATCCTGCAGTGTTTCCGCATCGGCTTCCTCTTCCGCCGTGTCCGTTCCATAGGTAAGCGCCGCTCCTGTTTCCTCATAAACCGAATGCCAGGAAGCCAGATAAATGCTGTCCGCGCTTACATAAAATACGCCACTGTCCGCAAGTACGGCCCGGCTTTCCAGAAGCTCCTCCGGATGCTTCAGATCGATGGAAACCATCACCAGGTATTCCTGCCCGCCCGCATTTTCCGGACACACAATTTTTTCCGCCGGAATCAGACTGCCGTCCACTTCCGGGATATAGGTCTCATAATCTTCTTCTTTTCCGTCCGGCGACGGCGTAAAGAAGGTAAAGCCGTAAAAATATCCGTCTGACAGTCTGGAGGTGCTGCAGGCGCCATCCACCGTAAAGGTTTTTACCAGACCGGGATTTTCCCGATCGGAAATGTCATAGACATGGATTTTCGTATACTGCCTGGAAGCATACAGCACCTCTCCCGTGCATACCGCTATGCGGGAATTTTCCGCCCTGTCTCCGGAAACCGAACTTCCGCTTTCCTCCTCTGATACGGCATCACCGGCAGATACATAATCCGCTGTGTAATAGCCGTCTTCCAGCACGACCAGCAGGTCTTCCCAAACATAAAATTCCCTGGGATATTCGAACCTTCCTACAAAGGCCGTCTCCCGAAGGCCGTCTCTGGTATCCACAATCTGAACTCCCTGATATTCCTTCCCCGTTTCATCCTTCCGGCCGGCAAGCTGGTAGAGGTACCGTCCGTCATTTTTCACTGTATCCCCCTCATCTACTCCTTCCGTCCGTACATTTGTCTGTCCGTAAGCATTCTGCACGCTGTCCGCGGAAGCTTCCGCCTTGTTCTCTTCCATGACATTTCCCTGCAGAGCATCCTCCGTATTCTCTTCCTCCTCACGGACAGCTCCATTCCAGCTCTGTATTCCCCGGAAATCCTCCCTCAGGATCTCATAGATCTCTTCATAGCTTTTTTCCGCAAACTGAAGCGTATCCTGCTGCTCCGGCGCGCCTTTGTCTGGCTGCGCCGCTTCCCCGGAGCCTTCCGATTCTGTCCCGGTTTCCTGTACCGTCATCTGCTCCCGGCCCTGACCGCCGCTTTCCGGAAACAACAGTCCTGACCGGTACACTCCCAGCAGCCCCGCTCCGACAAGGCAGAAGCAGGCCGCTGCTGCCAGCTCCCGGCGGAACCGATGGAATTTCTCTTTTGCGCGTTTTTCCGTATGCTCTTTTATGGTTTCTTCCATCCATTCCGGCTTCAGATTCTCCGGAACCGGAAGTCTTTTCCCATCTTCTTTCAGTCTGTCAAACAGAACCCTGCATTTTTTCATACGCTCTCCTCCTCCCGCTGCAGCTTCCGCTCCAGCTTCTTCAAGGCTCTCCGGTAACGGGACCGAACCGTGCTGTGTCTGCGTTTCAGGATTCCTGCGATTTCTTCTCCCTTATAGCCGCCGAATACGGAAAGGAGGATAATCATACGTTCTTCCTCATCAAGACCCGACAACAGCTCCAGAATCTCCAGCCTCTCCGTCAGGCCTCCCTCCGCCGCCGTTCCCTTTTCAGCATTTCCCTCCTGCAGAGGATTTTCTGACGGATACCCCCGCAGCGCCCGCCTGCGCAGACTTTTTTTGCAGACATTTGCCAGGATCTGAAAGATCCAGGCCCGGAAAGCTTCCTTCCGCCTCAGCTTTCCAAAATTTTCCCAGGCTGCCAGAACCGCGTCCTGTACCGCGTCCTCCGCGTCCGCTCCATTTCCCAGGTAATAATATGCCACCCGGTACAGATCCTGATATACCGTCTCATACAGCTTCATGAATTCTTCCATCCCCACACCTCATATGCATATGCCGCCCTTGCCTTTTTCTGAAATGCATTTCTATAAAATAAGAGTCTCACAGATGCGCAAATGTTGCAAGCCGGGAAAATTTTTCACCTCTTCCGGCCGCGAAAGCCGTCGAAAAACAGCAGAAAAATTTCTCCCCTTTCTCCCTTCCTTTGACATATTTCGCAGAACACCTTCCCTATAATGAGGGACAGAAAGAAGGTGGACTGTGTATTATGCGCTGTACATAGATGTGCTGTTTCTGGAAAACCTGCTGCTGGACTATCTGCTGCTGACCATTACGGCAAGACTGATGAAACTTGCTCCCGGTGTGATCCGCAGAAGTTTATCTGCCGCCCTGGGGAGCCTGCTGTTCTGTCTGGCCTGTGTGTTCCTTCCGCGGTGCCCTGCGCCGGTTTTTCTTCTTCTCCACGCTGCGGCCGCGGCTGTCATGGCCTGGTCCGGTCTTGGAATCCGGGACCTGCGCTCACTGGGAAAAGCCCTGATTCTGCTTTATCTCTGCAGTTTTCTGCTGGGCGGAATCTTCGGCTGGCTTCAAAGAGTGTTAAGACTTCCCGTATATCCATTTCTCGGTCTTTCGCTCATCAGCTGCTGGCTTCTGTCCCTGGGAATGAGCTGGCTGATGAGGTTCCGCAGAGAAAGACAGCGCCTATATCCCGTAACCATAAGCTTCCGCGGACGCTCTGTCCGGACCAGAGGGCTTATCGATACGGGCAACGCCCTCCGGGACCCTGTCTTCGGCAAACCGGTCAGCGTCCTGGACCCGGAGCTTCAGCTTGAACTTTTGGGAGCGGAAAACCCCCTCTTTTATCCTGTGCCTTTTCACAGCATCGGAAAAAAAGCCGGGCTGCTTCCTGCATTTTACGCAGATTTTCTTCAGATTGAGACAGAGGACGGCTCTCTCTGCCAGATAGAACGCCCCCTGCTCGGAGTTACAAAAGAACCACTTTCTTCCAAAAAAGAATACGGCATACTGCTGCATCCGGATCTGCTGGATTGACCATCGTTCCCGCAGACCGTCAGACGGGCCGGGCCGTATCTGGAAAGCAGAATACGGCGCCACACACACCAATTTTTGAGGAGGAAATAAAGACAATGCTGATTAAAGTGGCAATTCCGAACCAGATTCAATTAAAATTAGTGCCGAGTTTTTCTGCCTTTTTTATGGGGAAGCAAAACGACGTTCATTATATCGGAGGCGCTGAGGTGCTTCCGGCTCCTCTGGAGGCCGAAGAGGAGGCCCGCGCCATCCAGGAGCTTGGCACCGAAACAGGAAACGCAGCCCGTTCCCTGCTCATCGAGCACAATCTCCGCCTGGTTGTATACATAGCCAAAAAATTTGACAACACAGGCGTCGGCGTGGAGGACCTGATCTCTATCGGAACCATTGGACTTATTAAGGCCATCAATACCTTCAACAGCAGCAAAAACATCAAGCTGGCCACCTATGCCTCCCGCTGCATCGAAAATGAAATCCTGATGTATCTGCGCCGAAACAACAAAACACGAATGGAGGTCTCCATTGATGAACCCCTGAATGTGGACTGGGACGGCAATGAGCTTCTGCTCTCGGATATTCTGGGGACAGACGAGGATGTAATCTACCGGGATATTGAGACAGAGATGGAGCGCAAGCTCCTCGACAAGGCCATTCAAAAGCTTTCCGAACGGGAGCGTACCATCGTGGAACTCCGTTTCGGTCTGAAGAACCCGCTGGGCCAGGAGATGACGCAGAAGGAGGTAGCGGATCTGCTGGGAATCTCCCAGTCCTATATCTCCAGGCTGGAAAAGAAGATTATAAGAAGGCTGAAAAAAGAAATTATGAAATACGAATAGACAAAGACGACAGGGAGAAGAACGGCTCGTAAAACCATTCTTCTCCCTGTCTCAGTTATTTCTCAGGCATCCTGCTCCCTGTAATATTTTTCGCTGAAAGAGCGCCGGCGCCGGTAAGAATCCTGTCACTTCAAAAATGTCCGGATCATCTTTTCCTTCTTCTTCGTATAAGGCTGATAGCGCATGGGCAGATCGATCCAGTTGTATTTCTTCACAATGCTCTTCTCATGGCTGAAGGTGTCGAAGCTCTTTTTCCCATGATAAGATCCCATGCCGCTGTTCCCTACGCCGCCGAATCCCATCTCTGAGGTGGCCAGATGGATGATGGTGTCATTGACGCAGCCGCCGCCAAAAGACGCCCTCCGAAGGAACATCCGCTCTGTCTCCTTATCCTGCGTAAAGATGTAGAAGGCCAGAGGCTTAGGCCGGCTGTTCACGAAGGCAAGCGCCTCATTCATAGAGTCTACGGTAATCACGGGCAGCAGCGGTCCGAAAATTTCCTCCTGCATCACCGCGTCCTCCGGTACTACGCCGTCCAGAACGGCAGGAGCTATCTGCAGAGTCTCTTCGTTTCTCGATCCTCCGAAAATCAGCTTCTTTTCATCTATAAGTCCCAGAAGGCGGTCGAAATGCTTTCGGTTTATAATCTTTCCATAATCGGGATTCTCAAGAGGGCTCTCCCCATACATCTGCGTGATCTCCTTCTTGAGGTATTCAAGGAAGCGCTCCTTTACCTTCCTGTCAATCAGCACGTAATCAGGAGCTACGCAGGTCTGGCCGCAGTTCAGATATTTTCCAAAGGCCACTCTTCTGGCCGCCAGCTTCAGGTTCGCCGTTTCATCAATAATGCAGGGACTCTTTCCTCCCAGCTCCAGCGTCACGGGCGTCAGGTGGGCGCTTGCCTTCTCCATGACCATTTTCCCCACATTGACGCCTCCGGTAAAGAAGATATAATCAAACTTCTGGGCAAGCAGTCCCTGATTCTCCTGTCTTCCCCCTTCTACGACAGCTACATATTCCTCCGGAAAGATATTCCGCAGCAGTTTCGCCATGACGGCTGAAGTCTCCGGAGAATAGGCCGAAGGCTTTACGACACAGCAGTTTCCGGCAGCGAGAGCGCCGATCAGAGGCTCCAGCGTCAGAAGTACCGGATAGTTCCAGGGCGACATAACCAGCACAACCCCATAGGGCTCCTGTACCGTAAAGCTTCTGGCATGAAACTGAGCCAGAGGCGTGCGGACTCTCTTATTCCGGCTCCAGGAACGCAGATGGCGTCTCACATAGCCGAGCTCCGACAGCGTAAGTCCCACCTCGCACATATAGCTTTCGATCCGGGATTTCCCGAGATCCGCCTTTAAAGCCCGGCAAAGCTCTTCCTCTCCCTCCCTGAGCGCCTTTTCCAGCCGCTCCAGCGCCTGAAGGCGCATGTCTACGGAGAGCGTCTTTCCTTCCGCAAAATAGGCTCTCTGCCTTTCCACCAACTTTTCCAGATTCTTTTCTGCGTCCATCTCTTACTCCTTCACTGCATCATAGATTGCTTCCAGCTCTTTCCGGTTCATCAGCCTGGGGACCGGATACAGAGGATTGCCCTCCTTATCCGCATGCTTTGCCATGACGCGGATATCCTCTTCCTGAATGCCGGAAAGCTTTCTGGGAATTCCCATATCGTCATTCATCTGCTGTACCCAGTCAATGAAAAGCTCTGCCGTCTCAGCATCTCCCAGAGCCTGATCCACCACTCCCGTATTCCGGGCCAGACGGGCCAGCTTCTTTTCACAGGAAGAGCCATACATACGCAGAACCACAGGAAGTATAACCGCGTTGGCCAGTCCATGAGGGGTGCCGTACTGTCCGCCCAGGGAATGGGCTACCGCATGCACATAGCCTACATAAGATTTGGTAAAGGCCACGCCTGCACAGTAAGCCGCCTTCAGCATTCCTTTTCTGGCCGCCTTATTATGCCCGTCTTCATAAGCCGTCTTCAGGTGCTGGTGAATCAGGCGCACAGCTTCCTCCGCCATGGCTCTTGTCTCTTTTGTAGTAGAGCCTCCGATATACGCCTCCACCGCATGGGTCAGGGCGTCCATGCCTGTGGTAGCAGTGATATTTTTGGGCAGGCCCACTGTCTCATGATAATCCAGAACCGCGTAAAGGGGAATCAGGCTGAAATCGTTAATAGGGTATTTATAGTGGCGCTCACTGTCTGTAATGACAGCCGCCAGCGTCGTCTCGCTTCCCGTTCCCGCCGTGGTAGGAACCGCAATCAGAAGCGGCAGCCTCTTATGCACCTTCAGAAGCCCTTTCATCTGGCTGATGCTCTGGTTCGGCTTTACAATCCTCGCTCCCGCAGCCTTGGCACAGTCCATGGAAGAGCCGCCGCCAAAGGCAATAATCGCCTGGGCTCCATGCTCCAGATAAAGCTCTCTCGCCTCCTCTACGTTCCAGATGGTCGGATTGGCAACCGTGCGATCATAGACGCAGCAGTCAATTCCATTTTCTTCCAGAGTCCTTTCCAGGAACTCTGTCAGTCCCATGGAGCGGATTCCAGCGTCAGTGACAAGCATCACCGAATCCACCTTCCATTTCCGGCACACCTCCGGAATTTCTTTTACCGAATGCAGAAGCTTTGGCTTCCGGTAAGGAAGAAACGGCAGCGCCGCCCGGAATGCCTTCTGAAAGATTCTGCAGTATACTTTCCTTAACACAAACATGTTCTCTTCTCCTGTATCATTTCTGTCCGCGGGCTGGAAAATACCCGCCTGCGGCTGGCAAACTTCTTTTCTATATTGCTCCAATTTTTTCAAAAGATCAAGTGTTTTTTGACAAATCAACAACTGCAAATTCTGCAGCCAAATGGACGCGTAAGCGCAAAGTCAAGAAGGCGGCCTGGACCACGTCCGCCACTGCCCGCGGGAATAAAAGAGAGAAGCCCCGTCCTGTAATCTCAAACCTGCAGGACTGAAGCTCCTCCCCTTCTATCTGTTTCTATCCGTTTTTATCTGTCTGTAGTTGTTTCTGATTGTTCCTGTCTGCCGTCATCCGCCGCATTTCTTCGGAAAACGAGCCATTCTTTACTTATTTCTCTGCAGAAACTCCGGTATCTTAATTTCAGTCTCCTGAATCTTGCTCTCCGGACGCTTCGGAGTATTCAGACCCGGAAGAGGTTTGAATACAGGCGTATCTGTCTGTGTCCCGGTCTGGCTGTGGGACACTGCGGAAGACGTCTTGGAAGCCGCGCTCGGGATCTTTCCGAAGCTGCTGCTCTTGGGCAGCACCTTGGTGGAGCTCTTCTCATCCAGTCCGGTGGCGATTACTGTAATAGACGCTTCATCGGTGTATGTATCATCATACATCGCACCAAAGATAATATTCGCGTCGTCGCCGGCCAGATCCTGTACGAAGCTGGCTGCGTCGTTGGCATCCATAAGAGAGATATCTCCGGAAATATTGATAATCACATGAGAAGCGCCCACGATGGTCGTCTCCAGAAGCGGGCTTGCCACTGCCTGCTTAACCGCGTCGAGAGCCTTATCGTCTCCTTTGCCGGAGCCGATTCCGATATGAGCGATGCCCTTGTCCGTCATTACCGTCTGCACATCCGCAAAGTCCAGATTGATCAGGGCAGGAAGATTAATCAGGTCCGTGATACCCTGTACCGCCTGCTGCAGCACTTCATCCGCTTTCTTCAATGCGTCCGGCATGGTAGTACGCCGATCCACAATCTCCAGAAGCTTGTCATTGGGGATCACAATCAGAGTATCCACGCTTTCTTTCAGCTTCTGGATACCTGTCAGCGCATTATTCATACGTGTCTTGGCCTCAAATTTAAAAGGCTTCGTCACAACGCCTACCGTCAAAATTCCCATATCTTTGGCAAGTCTTGCCACTACCGGCGCTCCGCCGGTACCCGTGCCGCCGCCCATACCGCAGGTGACGAATACCATATCCGCTCCCTGGATGGCTTCCTTAATCTCCTCGATGCTCTCTTCTGCCGCCTTCTCGCCGATCTCCGGCTTCGCTCCCGCTCCAAGTCCTTTCGTCAGCTTCTCACCAATCTGAATGGTCCGCTCCGCCTTGCAGAGCTGCAGGGCCTGCCTGTCCGTATTGATTCCTATAAATTCTACTCCGCCGATCTGCTCATCTATCATCCGGTTCACGGCATTATTTCCGGCGCCGCCGACTCCAATCACAATAATTCTCGCCGCCGATTCCGTATCATTCATCATAATCTCAAGCAAGATCCTGTCCTCCTATCCCTGTCCTATCTATCTATCTAATATTTCTCTAAAGTCTTATCTTCGGAATTTTCTCATACAATATATGATAACTTTTTTTCCATAATTAATCAACCTTTATTTATAAGTTTTCCAAAAAATATTTTTCCTATTCAGCCATGCGCAGAAATGTAAAAAAGGCTGTAAAAACGCCTCTGCCGGCCTTCTTCTAATCCTGCTCAAAGCTGATGAATTTGGAATCATCCGTGTAATTTTCCATGTGAAAGACGCCGGAACGTCCTTCCAGATCCGGGAAAAGATCGTAAAGCCTTCCCACCTTTTCCTCCAGTGAGCCGCTGTTCCCAAGAGCTACTCTTACCTGGTCGAAGTAGAGGGTCAGAGAAAGGTCGTCTGAAAATTCGATTCTGTCCGGCGAAAGCTCATATTTTTTCACAAGCTGGGTGATGGTCAGAATCCGGTTGAAAATGGAATCATCGTCCACCGCCAGCTTCTGATAGAGGGCCAGAGCGTTGAACTTCAGCCCCGAGATGCAGGGAACTCCGGTCTTCACCTCCGAGGAACATTCCACTACCACGCCATCCTGGTCAAAATAAAAGTTGGAGCCCATATAAGACACGTAGCCTACGATGCTTTTTTCATAGACGCGGATTCTCACCTTTCCCGGGGCCAGAAGACTGACCTCCACCTTGTCCACAAACGGAATCTCTTCCGTCTTAAAATATTTATATTTCAGATAAAGGAACAGGGAATTGGAAGTATACCTGTCCGTAATGACTTTGTCCTGAATCTCCTGGCTGGTATAAAAACTGTTTCCCGTCACTTCCACCTCACGGATCTGAAACAGGGTGACCGCAAGCGTCCCTGCCAGCAGCAGCCCCAGAACCAGGACGGCTGCCACCAGGAATCCTCTGCCCCTTTTCTGCTTTTTTTCCTTTCTGTGAATTCTCATATATCTGTTTCCTTCCACGTACCTGTCTGTACTCTCCTGTCAGGCTCCGTGTACCTGTCAGGATCAGTGTACCACAACTCCAAGATCTTTTAAATCCCTGATTATATTTTCATATCCCCGAGCAATATAATGGTACTGACAGATTCTGCTCTTTCCTTCTGCGGCAGCGGCAGCAATGCACAAGGCCGCTCCGCCCCGCAGCTCCTTCGCCTCCACCTGGGCTCCCGTAAGCCTTTTTACGCCGGTGATACACGCCCTGTCATCCCGAATCCGGATATCCGCCCCCATCCGTCCAAGTTCTTCCGCAATTTTAAAACGCGCCTCAAAAATGTGTTCCTGAATCACGCTTGTTCCATCCGCCACGCAGAGCGCCGCCATCAGCGGAGACTGCAGATCCGTTGGAAAACCGGGATAAGGGGCGGTATCCGTCCGAAATCCTCCCCGGCTCCTTCCGGGACACCAGAGCAGCAGACTGTCCCCGCTGCTTTCCTGCCTGGCTCCCATCTGCCGCAGCACCTGGCGGACGGCGCCAAGCTGATGAAAGGGCACCTCCCGCAGCAGCACCTTGCCTCCCGCGGCCGCGGCAAGCAGCATATAGGTCCCCGCCACAATACGGTCCGGCATAATGCGGTACTCTGTCCCGTGAAGTTCCTTTACCCCTCTGATCCGGACAGTATCCGTGCCGGCTCCTTCTATGTCCGCCCCCATGCAGGCCAGGAAGCGGCAGAGCTCCAGGATTTCCGGCTCTCTGGCGGCATTCTCAAGGACTGTCACGCCTTCTGCCCGCACGGCAAGCAGCACTACATTTTCCGTGGCTCCTACGCTGGGAAAGGGAAGGCGGATATGGGCTCCCTTCGGACAGCGGCAGACAGCCCGCAGGCCCTCCGGCTCTTCCCAGAGCTCCGCTCCCATCCGGCGCAGGGCTTCCAGATGCAGATCGATGGGCCGTTTTCCTATGACGCAGCCCCCCGGATAGGGGAGGAAGGCCTCTCCCATTCTGGCCAGAAGGCTTCCCAGCAGCATGATGGAGGAACGCATGACGCCGGCGTAATCCTCCGGCGCCCGGCCGGAATGAAGCGTCTCCGCGTCTATAATCAACCTGGTCCCCTCCCGGCAGATCCGGCAGCCATAACCTTTGAGAATTTCCAGCATGGAAGCCACGTCCGAGATATCCGGGCAGTTATCAATCACAGTGGTTCCCGGGCATTGCAGAGCAGCGGAGAGAATCGGAAGCACCGCATTTTTTGACCCCTGTATGCGGACTTCGCCGCAGAGCGGACTGCCGCCCTCGATTTCCAGATAATCCAAAGCCTTTCCCTCCACGGTTCTCACTATACCTATAAGATATGCCGGCAGAGCGTTATGGTTCCTGCCGGACATGCCTGGAGACGTTCAGGGCCAGCCCCATCTCCGACAGAAGGAAAAGCACAGAGGTTCCTCCATAGCTCACAAAAGGAAGGGTGATTCCTGTATTGGGAATCGTGTTGGTTACGACCGCGATATTCAGGATCACCTGGATCAGGATGTGTCCCATGATCCCGGCCGCGATCAGGCTGCCCAGAAGATCCGGCACGTGCACCGCGATCATCAGAAGGCGCCAGACCAGAAGCAGGAAAAGCAGCATCAAAAGCAGCGCTCCCAGAAGACCGAATTCCTCACAGACAATGGAAAAAATCATATCATTCTGAGCCTCCGGCACAAATCCCAGCTTCTGCATACTGTTGCCATATCCCACGCCAAACAGGCCGCCGGAGCCGATGGCATAAAGTCCCTGAAGCGTCTGATAGCCCTTTTCGTAGGCCTCCGGATTTCTCCAGATGGCCAGGCGCTCCAGCCGGTAAGACTCCACGCTTAGGAAAATAGCCAGGAATCCCACGCCCAGTCCGCCCATGGCAATGAACTGCAGGTACTTTGGGCTGGCGGTAAAGACCAGAATGACCGCGATTCCCATAATGATAATGGCCGTGCTCAGATTGTTGGTTCCTACCAGTCCCACAATGGGCAGAATCAAAAGCATCACCAGAAACATCTGCTTTAAAGAGGTCATCTTCTTCACCCGCCGGCTGATCACGGAAGCCAGAAGCACAATCACAGCCAGCTTCGCAAACTCCGAGGGCTGGAAAGAAAGCGGACCGATGGAAAGCCACCGTTTGGAACCATTGTACTCGTCTCCGAAAAACAACACCGCCGTAGACAGCACCAGAGACAGAAGGTAGCCCAGCCACGCAAGCCGCTCCCATCTGTGGTAATCAATTCCGGACACCACATACATGGCTGCCAGCCCCAGAGAAGTGGCAAAAAACTGCTTTTTCAGATAATAGGCCTTATCGGCAAACTTCACCTGTCCGTTCCAGGAGCTGGTGCTGTAAAGCACAACAAGTCCGAATCCCACCAGAATCAGCACGACCAGCAGCAAACTGTAGTCGAAAGGCTCCCGCCTTTGCTTTTTTCCCTTTCCGGTGGAATCCGGACCTGTCATATAACCTCCGTTCCGAAGCCCCGGCGGGACTTCCCCAGATCCCGTCTGTGCCTCTCTCTTCCTTTTTTAATCTGAAAGTTCCCGGACGTATTTTTTAAATAATCTTCCTCTCTGCTCGTAATTATCGAACATGCCCCAGCTGGCGCAGGCAGGCGACAGAAGCACCGCGTCTCCGGGCCGCGCCTTTTCGGCGCAGACCTTTACCGCCTCCTCCAGGCTGCCGGTAAATACAATATTCGTAAAGCCATGCTTTCTGGCGGTCTGCGCAATCTGCTCCGCAGTCTGGCCCAGAAGCACCAGCCACTGCACCTTATCTCCAAAACTCTCGATCCAGTCGTCGAAGGATACGTGCTTATCATAGCCTCCGCCGATGAGGACCGTAGGACGGTTCATAGCCTGAACTGCCTTGATGGACGCGTCCGTGTTCGTTCCTTTGGAATCGTTGTAATAGGCCACGCCTTTCTTTTCCGCCACGAACTCAATCCGGTGCTCCACCGCCGTAAAGTGAATCACTGTCTCCCGGATATTCGGAAGGGGCACGCCCATGGCCGCCGCAATGGCAATGGCTGCCATCACGTTTTCATAGTTATGGGTTCCCAGAAGCTTCAGCTCGCTGATATCACAGATTTTCGTGCGGACGGCGTCATCGCAGTAGACGATGGAGCTTCCGTCCAGAAATACGCCCTGATCCAGTATATGCTCCCGGCTGAAATACAGAACTGACGCCTTCACCTGTTCTCCGAAACGCCTTGTCTCCTCGTCGTCATAGTTGAGCACGCAGGTGTCCGTCTCATCCTGGTTTTCCGCTATTCTCTCTTTCGTGCGGATATAGCAGTCCATCGTATGATGCCGGTCCAGATGATCCGGCGTGATATTCAGAATCGCGCTGACCTTCGGATGAAAATTCTCGATAGTCTCCAGCTGGAAGCTGCTGATCTCCGCCGCCGTCACGCTGTTTTCCGTCATGTTCAGGGCTTCATGGGTATAGGCTGTCCCGATATTACCCACCACAAAGACTTTCGGAAACCAGCTTTTGAAAATCTCTCCCACCAAAGTGGTGGTCGTCGTCTTTCCATTGGTGCCTGTAACAGCCGCCACCTTTCCCTTCCCGAAATGCCAGGCCAGCTCCACTTCTCCCCAGATCGTGGCTCCATGCCGCCGCATGTCCTCTACCAGAGGAAGATCCACCGGTACGCCGGGGCTTAATATTACAAGCTCTGTCTCTCTTTTTACCTCTTCCGGAAGCGTTCCAAGGATAATCTCTGCCCGGCTCCCCTCCGGAAGACGGCTTCTCACCTCTTCCTCTTTCAGCTTCTCACTGCTGTCATAAAGGATGGGAGAAGCTCCCGCCTTTTCCAGAAGCTCCACTGCTCCCACGCCGCTTACGCCGCTTCCTATCACCAGAATCTTTTTATCCGTTATCATCTTAGGGTTCCTCCTGTTTTTTCATTTCCGCAAATCTTTCCGATTTCCGGCTCTGTCCTATAAAGCCAGAATTCCCACCAGGCAGAGAAGCGCTGTCACGATGGAAAAGACTGCCACCACCCTGGTCTCCGACCAGCCGCAGAGCTCAAAATGGTGGTGAATAGGCGCCATACGGAAGATCCGCTTTCCCCCGCTGATTTTAAAATAAGTCACCTGAATCATGACAGAGAGAATCTCTACCCAGTAAATCAGAGCCACAATCAGAATGAAGATCGGCATATCCATCATATAGGCTGCAGAAGCCACAAAACCGCCCAGCGCCAGAGAGCCCGTATCCCCCATAAAGACACTGGCCGGATAGACATTGAACAGAAGGAAGCCCATCAGGCTTCCCACCACCGCGCAGGTAATCGGATGAAGTCCGCTCTGGGTTCCGATGGCAACCACTGAAAAAAAAGTGGCGATCAGAAGCGTCACACTGGAAGCCAGACCGTCCAGTCCGTCTGTAAAATTCGCCCCGTTTACCGTGCCGATGATGGCCAGAAAAGCCACAGGCACCGCCAGCCAGCCCAGGTGCAGATAATGGCCCGGCCAGAAAGGAATCAGCATCGCCATATCCCCGCCCTTCAGATTATAAAGATAGAAGACAAAGATTCCGGTCACCAGAAACTGGCCCAGCATCTTCTGGGGCGGCGTAAGTCCCTCAGAACGGTGCAGCATAATCTTGATATAATCATCCAGAAAGCCGATGATTCCAAAGCCTGCGGTAACGAACAGAACAGGAATGATCTGGGGATAATCCTTCACATAAATCAGGGAAGTAATGATAATTCCCGCCAGAATCATCAGGCCGCCCATGGTGGGAGTGCCCGTCTTCTTCAGATGGCTCTGAGGCCCGTCGTCCCGCTCTGTCTGCCCGAATTTCAGCTTCCGGAGCAGCGGAATCACCACTGGCCCCAGAGCCGCGCTGATGGCAAAGGAAATCAGTATCGGCAGTATCATCGTAGCATCCATAATATTTACCTCTCACGTTCTTTTCTCCAATGCGCCGGCCTTCCGCCGGCACATCAGCATTATAAGCCTTTTCCGTCCTCCGCGCAACCTTTTTCCAGAGACCTGGCGCATCAGACTTCCTCCTCTGATTCGCCGGGGATTTCTGTCTTCTCAATTCCCAGGTATGGCAGAATATTCTCAAAAATATCCCGGATTACAGGAGCCGCGATGGTGCCGCCATAGTAAATCCCCTGGGGATTATGAATAATGCACATAGCCAGCACCTCCGGATCGTCTGCCGGCGCAAAACCCACAAAGGAAGCAATGTATTTGTTCGTTCCCCGGGGCAGCGTCTGGGAAGTGGCCGTCTTGCCGCCGATCCGGTACCCTTCTATATAGGCCTTGTTTCCTCCGCCCTCAGACACTACCTTTTCCAGAAGATAGCGCATGGTTTCCGAGGTTTCTTCGGATACGATTCCCTCCTTCGTCTCATATCGGAACCGTTTCAGCAGCTCTCCCTCACTGTTCCGGATCTCCACGCCGAAATGGGGCGTCACTCTGGTTCCTCCGTTAATGATGGAACTGATGGTCGTAGCAAGCTGAATGGGAGTAATCTGAAAGGACTGGCCGAAGGAAATGGTCGCCAGCTCCACCGCCCCGATGTTCTCCATCTTGTGCATGATGGTCCCGGCTTCTCCCGGTATGTCGATCCCGGTTTTAGACATCAGGCCGAACTGCTGAAAATACCCGTAGAAGTCTTCCACCCCGATCCGCTGGCCGATGTCGATAAAGACAGGATTGCAGGAATTCATAATGGCCTGCACGAAGGTCTCCGTCCCGTGGCCTCCCACCTTATGGCAGCGGATTCTTCGATCCTCCACCATGCGGAAACCCGGACAGTTGAAGGTATCATCCAGAGATACCACGCCCTTTTCCAGGGCCGCAGCCGCCGTGATGGTCTTGAACGTGGAGCCCGGTTCGTAGGTGTCGTTGACGCTCTGGTTCCTCCACATCTGGTTCAGCAAATCCTGAAGCTCCTGATCCGTCAGGCTGCCGGTATCCACTCCCGTATTCAGCGTGAACGGATCATTTAAATCAAATTCCGGCACATTGACACAGGCATAGATTTCCCCGTTTTTCGGATTCATAACCAGAATCGACACATATGTGGCCTGCTTTTCCTCCAGGGCCTTCAGGGCCGCCTGCTGGGCATAGAGCTGAATATTGTAATCCAGACTGACATAGAGATCATTACCCGGGACAGGCTCTACCCGCTCCTCCCCCGCGTCCGCGATCTCCACGCCCCGGGCGTCCGTCTCGGTCAGGATCGTTCCGTCGATTCCCTGCAGGTACTCGTCGTAGACCACCTCCAGGCCGATGATACCCTGGTTATCGCTGCCTGTGAAGCCCAGGACCTTGGAAGCCAGAGTCCCGTAGGGATAATACCGCTTAAAATCCTCATCCACCTTCACCCCTGCCAGCTCATAGGCCCGGATTCGATCTCCCACTTCCTTTTCCACGTTCGTCTTGATCCGTTCAATGGAGCTGTACTTCTCCACCCTTTCCCGGACCGTCTCCTCAGAAAGCCCCAGCTCGCTGCTTAAGACTTCTATCACTCTCTCCGGGTCCTCGATCTGGCTGTGCACCACAGAGATCGTACAGACGGTCCGGTTTGTGGCAAGCACGGTCCCCGAAGCGTCCACAATCTTTCCTCTTGCCGCCTTGATGCTGCGCTCCCGCTCATGCAAATCCTGCGCCAGCTCCTGATAATATTCCGACTCGAAAATCATAAGATGTACCAGACGGGCCGCCAGTCCGATCAGGGCCAGGAAGCAGACAGAAAACACAATTACGATCTTTTTCCGGTTATAGGTTTTACATTTCGGATTCATAAAAAACCCCATAAACGGTTTGTTATAAACCTATTATGGGGTCTTTTGTTTTATGCGTTTATCCGAAAAGCTCTGTCAGAGTCCGAGGGCCTGCTTACTGGGAAGCGTCTTCTTCTCCCGTATCAGCTTCACTGCCGTCCGCCGGAAGAATGGGACTGTCAATGCCGCCCATCATATCTCCGGCATCTTCACTCTCCAGCTCTTCTTCTGTAGGCATGGTAACCGTCTCACCCGTATTCGGATCAATCAGAGTTCCCTCCGGCAGTTCCTCTTCCGCTGTCTCTTCTTCTGTTCCTTCCTCTGTGCTGCCGCTCTCCTCTTCCGCCGCCTTCTGGGCATCTACTTCGTCCTGCATATCCGCCGGAATCTCTTCTGTCGCATAGATGTTCAGATAAGGCATGGCTTCCGTCATAATATTCTTAAAAATCTCCTGGGCAAAGCTGCTGCTGGCCTGAGCAGTGGCATCTGCCGCATTCGGCTCGTCCACAACCACATAGCAGACCACCTGGGGATTATCCACCGGCGCAAAGCCGATAAAGGAAACCAGATATTTCCGGTCGGAACGGGGAATCTTCTGGGCGGTTCCGGTCTTTCCTCCCATGGCATAGCCTGCCACGCGGGCATTTCGTCCCGTGGCATTGTTTCCGTTGGAATCCGCCTCTCCATACATGGTATGGTACAGGTACTGGCGGATCAGGGAAGAGGTCTTTTCCGAAACCGTCTGCCTTACCAGCGTCGCACCTATGTTCTCCACGGTCCCTCCGTCCGCGTCCAGGATCTTCTTCACCACATGGGGCTGATAATAATAACCGCCGTTGATGACAGAAGAAAAAGCGGAAGCCACCTGGATCATGGTCGTATTATAGCCCTGCCCGAAAGAGCTGGTCGCAAGCTCGGTCACTCCCAGCGTGTCCTCGTTGAACACCGTCGTGGCATTGTTCGCCTCGCCCGGAAGGTCGATGTTCGTCTTCAGGCCGAAATTGAAGATCTCCTGATACTTCAGATAGTTCTCATAGCCCAGCATGGCGCCGATCTGCATCAGAGCGTCGTTGCAGGAAAACATCAAAGCCCCTTCCAGGGTGATAAGTCCGTGTCCGGCCCGCTTCGCGCATTTGATTCTGGGCTGTCCCTCCACCACAGTCTGACCGCCATCGCAGACAAAGGTGCTGGAATCCGAAACTACGCCCAGCTCCAGGGCCGCAGCCACCGTCAGAGGCTTTACCGTAGACCCCGGCTCATAGCCGTCGCTGATGCAGAAATTTCTCCACATCTGGTTTCTGGCGTCCAGGAGCTCTTCCTCGCTCATGGCGTCCGCCTCTTCCTGGGTCAGATATCCGTTTTCCACCAGGTCGTGCGGATTGTTCAGATCGTAATCCACATCAGATGCCATGGCCAGAATCTCCCCGTTCTGGGGATTCATCATGATGACGCCGATATTCTTTGCCGCCGGCCCTTCCGTGTTCTTATTGGTGTAATCCTCTATAAACTTGTCAATGTATTTTTCCACAATCTCCTGCAGCGTCGCGTCAATGGTGGATACCACCGTGTTTCCGTCCGTAGGCTGGCGCACCATTGTGGACTGCTCCAGATCCTCATTCAGGTATTTGTAGCTTCTGCCGTTGGTTCCATTCAGCACATCGCTGTATTCCTGCTCAATTCCCGTCTGGCCCTGATTTCCCGTCACCGTGTAGCCAATCACATGACAGGCCAGGGAATCATAGGGATAACGCCGGATATAGGAATCCTCAAACCAGACGCCCTTGATCCGCGCTCCGGCCTCGTCGTCCTCCATCAGCGCTTCAAATTCCGAAATCTCATCCTTGGTCAGCTGCCGCAGGAGCACCACGTAGCTGCTGTCAATTCTGTCATTGTAGGTGGCGCGGAGCTCCGCCTCATCCAGACCGAAATACTGAACCAGAGCCTGAAGGGTAGGCTCCACGCAGTCCTTGTCCGGGTCCTCCTCGTCCGCGTTCTGGGAGAGCACCTTCGGGTCCAGAATCAGATTGTATACCTTTTCACTGGTGGCCAGAATCGTCCCGTTCCGGTCCAGAATATCTCCCCGTCTGTAGGGAAGCAGCGTGCTGTTCGTGTCCTGCTGGGCCAGCACTCTTTTTGTATATTTGTCGCCGTTGGTCTTGTTGATATACGCCAGGCGCACATTTACTCCAATTAAAGCAAGCACTATTATCGTAAATAATAGTGCCAGCTTACGTTTCATTCGGTTTGTCAGCAGCGCCTTCCGGCGCGCGCGCTTTCTGCCTTCATTACTCAAATTACTCACCTGCTGATTGTGCCCAGTAAATCTTTCAATCCACTCTCTTCCTCAGGAATATCCGCATACTGCCTTACATAATCACTTCCCTCGCTGTCGTAGAGGACCACCTGATCCTCCTGCGCGTATACCATTCCCAGTTCATTGATGGCAATGTCCCGGATCTCTTCCAGATCCACGGAAGTCACCACCCGGTTGTATTCGTCGTCATTTTCTGTCTTCAGATCAGACAGCTGTGATTCCAGAGCCGCGATATTCTTTACTTTCGCTGTATTATCCGCCTGCAGCTGAAGATATCCGGCGCACACCCACAGGGTCAGGCCGCAGGCCGCTGTCAGAAAAAGCACATAGCCAAGTCCCAGATTCCGGGGCTTTGCGTGTCCCGCATGACGTACTTCCGGCCTGCGGCGGCGTTCCCGCCTCTCCGCCGGATTTCCGCTGGTCTGAAGCTTACGGACAGCGGTTCCCTCCACGTAGCCTGTCCTTCTTCTGCTGTCATCTTTTCTTTTGTCCGTGTAGATGCTTCTGATCTCTGCCATAATTTTTTCCTGACTTTCTTAAATCCGTTCAAAAACGCGCAGCTTCGCGCTTTTGGCCCTTTTGTTTCTCTCCAGTTCCTCCGGTCCCGGAAGAATCGGCTTTTTAACAGCTGTCCTGCCCTTCGGTTTTTTACCACACACACACACAGGAAAGTTTGAAGGGCAGGTACAGGGGTTTTCGTTTGTTTTAAAAATAGTCTTTACGATCCGGTCCTCCAGAGAATGGAAGGTGATTACGCAGATCCTTCCGCCCGGATTCAGCAGATCTATCATATCGTCCAGGGAATTTTTCAGAACCTCCAGCTCCTGGTTAAGCTCTATGCGGATCGCCTGAAAGGTCCTTTTTGCGGGATGTCCTCCCACCGCCCGGAGCTTCGCCGGAATCGCGCCCCGGATAATCTCCGTCAGTTCCCCTGTCGTCTCGATGGGTTTCTTCTCTCTCGCCGCCGCAATATGCTTTGCGATATTTCCGGCAAATCTTTCTTCTCCCAGGTCAGGGATCTCCCGGTAAAGTTCTTTTTCCGAATAACCGTTGACAATATCCCGCGCCGTCTTCGTCTGTCTCTGATCCATACGCATGTCCAGGGGAGCGTCCACCCGGTAGGTGAAGCCCCGCTCCGCCGCGTCCAGCTGATAGGATGACACTCCCAGGTCCAGCACAATGCCGTCCACCCGGTTGATTCCAAGCTTTTCAAGCTCCCGGCGCATATTACAGTAATTACTTCTGACAATCGTCACGCGGTCCCCGAACTCCTCCAGCCGCTTTCCGGCCGCCGCAATAGCGTCGGCATCCTGGTCAATCCCAATGAGTCTCCCTTTTTCCGAAAGTCTTCTGCATATCTCATAGGAATGGCCGCCTCCGCCCAGAGTCCCGTCCACATAGATGCCGTCCGGACGGATATTCAGCTGTTCAATCGTCTCGTCCAGCAAGACGGATACATGTGAAAATTCCATAGGGCGCCTCCGGCTCTTTAGATATCCAGGCCAAGCTCTGTCAGCTGTCCCGCAATCTCATCCATGTCGATTTCATCGTAATTGTTATTTTCGTTCCACTTCTGCTCGCTCCAGATCTCGATCCGGTTCAGAAGCCCCGCTAGGATAACGTCTTTCTCAATTCCCGCAAACTTACGCAGAGTAACGGGAAGTAAAATTCTTCCCTGCTTGTCAAACTCGCAGGAAGTGGCGCCCGCAGTCAGGAATCTCACGAAGGAACGGGCATTCTTATTGGTCGTCGGAAGCTTCTTGAGCTTCTCCTCATAGGCTTCCCACTCATTCAGCGGAAAGACAAAGAGGCAGCCGTCCAGCCCTCTCGTGACGATGCACTCCTCACCGAGCTGTTCCCGGAATTTGGAAGGAATGATCAGCCTGCCCTTGGCATCTACCGTATGACTGTATTCGCCTCGGAACATGGCCCTTCACCCCGCTTTCACCGTTTCAAAGTCTTATCTACCACTTTTCTTTACTTTGAAACCACCTTTCCCCACGATTCACCACTTATGGACTAATAATATCTTAATTTTTCTTAAAAATCAAGCACTTTTCCTGTGAAATTTGCACAAAAAGAAGGGACAACTACATCTTGTTTCCTCACTTTTTCAAGGTACAAGATATTGTTATCCCTTCTGAAATTTCCACTACTTACCAAAGTTCTCTCTGACTGCTTTCCCGGCGTCCTTCATAAAATCTTAAAAATCATCCCGTTTTTTGTTTCCCAGAAGCCAGAGTATGCCGCTTACCGCGCTGATGCTTAAGATAATCAGCATAATGTGGGAATACTCTCCCGCCAGATAAGCAATATATCCCCAGGATTCTCCCAGAAAGGCCCCCAGGGAAACCAGAAGGATATTCCAGATGGCCGAACCGGCCGCCGTATACAGAAAAAACCGGGGAAGCTTCATGCGGCTCATTCCCGCCGGAATCGAGATCAGACTGCGGACCACCGGCACGCAGCGGCAGAAGAATACAGCCTTCGTGCCGGTTTTCTGAAACCAGCCGTCCGCCTTTTCCACATCCCCGGCCTTCAGTCCCAGAAGCTTTCCCGCCCGTCCGGATACGATTTTTTTCAGTCTTTCCTTGTTCAGCAGCATCCCTGCCCCATAGAGCACCGCGGCTCCGGCCAGAGATCCAAACGTAGCAGCGGCCACCACTCCCGGCACTTCCAGGCTTGTATAAGTCGTCAAAAAACCGCCGAAGGTCAGGATGACCTCCGACGGAATCGGCGGAAAAATATTTTCCAGGGCAATCAGAAAGAAAATGCCCCCATATCCATACTGCTCCATCAGGGAAACAATCAGCTCCTGCAAATGACTTCCTCGCTTTCATCCCCGGAGGCCCGGGAAATCTTTACTCTGAATAAAGTCTATGCCTTTCTTCCCTGCTTTTAGTACCTGGCGGCGTCTTCTTTATCTTCCGGCCTTCCGGTCTGCCTCAATCAGCCGCTTCAGACCTTCCACCGCCACCCGGACGGCCCGGGAGGTATCCTCGCTCATATCCTGGTCGAGTCCCGCCGCCTCTCTCTCCTGGTTCCAGATCACATGGAAGCAGGCGCCGCACCGGCATCTCAGAGCCGACGCTGCCACAAAGAGGGCCGCAGACTCCATCTCGCTCGCTTTCACGCCCAGCCGCTTCCAGCTCTCCCATTTCTGCTGCAGCTCGTAGTACACCGGGGACTTTTCCGGAGAATGCTGTCCATAAAAGCTGTCCTTACACTGCACCACTCCCAGATGGAGGGGATAGGAAAGTTCCCTGGCCGCCTCCGCCAGACAGCCTGTGACTTCAAAATCCGGCACCGCCGGGAATTCGATGGGCGCATACTCCAGACTGGTATGTTCATAACGAATAGAACCTGTAGCCACCACAATATCACCGGACTTTACGTCCAGATCAATTCCTCCGCAGGTACCTGTCCGGATAAAGGTATCCGCTCCGCAGTCGTGAAGCTCTTCCATGGCAATGGCCGCCGAAGGCCCCCCGATTCCGGTGGAGCAGGCAGTCACCTTTTCCCCCAGCAGCGTTCCCGTCCAGATATTGAATTCCCTGTTCTGCGCCACAGGCCGGGCGTCATCGAACAGCCCCGCAATGGCAGGCACTCTGCCCGGATCTCCCGGAAGGATACAGTAACGCCCGATATCCTCCGGCATACAGTGGAGATGAAACTGTTTTTCTGTTTTCTGCATACGACAAACCTCCTGTTCAGCCCAGGCACCTGCTGCCCGGGGTATAAAAATATGGTTTACATTCTCCTTATTTGGCTTCGGAATGTCTTTCCGTTTAATATGGTTGTCTCTCAGCGCTTCTTTTGATACAATAGAGCCAGCGAACTTAGAAAGAGGTGCTGCAAATATGAGTACAGACAATCGGTTAATGATAAAAAATCTTCAGAAACTGGAACACTTTTTCACCATCACATCCCGGGCTACCAACCTGCCCTACGCGCAGTGCGATGAAACCACCTTTGACGATCAGGCCTTTCTGTTCTCCCAGGAGGAAGACGCCGCGGATTTCTGCGCAAAGCTGAATGAAGACAGCTATCCTTCCTCGGTTCTGCGGGTAGAACAGAATCAGATCCAGAAATTTTACACCGGCCTCTATCTGACTGGCATCAACCGCGTAGCCTTCCATAACGGAACCGGCTTCACCTACCTTCCTCTGGAAGAAATCGTCACCCTGAAAAAACCGGTGCAGGACGCCAAGACCCCTCCTGTCATCAATACCGCTCTTCAGCTTACGGGAATTTATTTCCTTCAGGAGCTTCGAAGACCTGGAAAGGATAACCGGGACCCGGAACGCCTGTCAAAACTCCGGGAAATGGAACAGGAGCTGATGGCCGATCTGGTCCGCTCCAGATTTATCCTTGCCCTGGATATTACAGACGTAAAAGGACGGCTGGATTTAAAGAAACCCGATCCCAATCTGAAGATGCCCTATCTGAAAAATCCTTCCGGAGACATCCTGCAGCCTGTTTTTTCTGATCTCTGGGAATTCGAGAAATTCAAGGGAAAGAGCACCCGAAAGCTTCAGCTTGTAACAGTTCCCTTTAAAGGGCTTTCTTCTACCGCAATTCCCGGCGCCAAAGGCTACGCGCTGAATCCCTCCGGCTTCAACCTGGTCCTTCTGAAGGAAAAGATCGATCTGCTCGCGAAACAGGCCGGCAGCTGACACCAGGCCGGACCACAGAGGGGCCTGGCTGTCATAAAGCAGTTCTGTCTGAATAGCGTCGGTGTACAAGGGGTAATACGCCTTGGTACACCGACGCTACCTTCTGCCAAAAAAGAGGCGGTTTCCAGCCGCCTCTTTTTTGTAGTTATACGTTAAACCGAAACAGGATCACATCTCCATCCTTTACCACATAATCCTTGCCTTCCAGTCTTACCAGTCCCTTTTCCCTGGCCGCCGCGTAAGCTCCGCAGTCCAGCAGATCCTGATAATTGACCACCTCCGCGCGGATAAAGCCCCGCTCAAAGTCGGAGTGAATCTTTCCGGCTGCCTGAGGCGCTTTCGTTCCATTCTTAATGGTCCAGGCTCTTGTCTCTGTCTCTCCTGCGGTCAGATAGCTGATCAGTCCAAGAAGGCGGTAGCTTGCTTTGATCAGTTTCTCCAGGCCGGACTCCTTCAGGCCCAGATCCTCCAGAAACATGGCTTTCTCATCATCATCCAGCTCCGCAATCTCCTGCTCGATCTCCGCGCAGATTACAAAAACCTCGCTGTTGTACTCAGCCGCGTATTTCCGCACCGCCTGCACATGAGGATTGGAAGCCCCGTCGTCTGCCAGGTCCTCTTCCTTTACATTCGCGGCAAAAATCACCGGCTTGCGGGTCAGCAGATTGTAGCTGGCAAGCCACTCCTGCTCGTCCTCGTCGTCAGTCGTAAAACTGATAGCCATTTTCCCGTCTTCCAGCCATGCCTTCACCCGGTTCAGAAGCTCCAGTTCCTTCGCCAGCGCCTTGTCGTTGCGGGCGCCGCGCACCGTCTTGGAAATCCGTCTCTCCAGAATCTCCAGATCTGAGAAAATCAGCTCCAGATTGATGGTCTCAATGTCGCGCAGCGGATCAATGCTCCCATCCACATGAATCACATTCGGGTCCTCAAAGCAGCGCACTACATGAACGATAGCGTCTACCTCGCGGATATTCGCAAGAAACTGATTTCCCAATCCCTCGCCCTTGGAAGCGCCTTTTACGAGTCCCGCAATATCAACAAACTCTATCACCGCCGGAGTCACCTTGGCAGAATGATACATATCTGCCAGCAGGCCAAGCCGCTCATCCGGCACCGCAACTACACCCACATTCGGGTCAATGGTGCAGAATGGATAGTTGGCCGATTCCGCTCCCGCCTTTGTAAGTGAATTAAAAAGCGTACTTTTCCCTACATTTGGAAGTCCCACGATTCCCAGCTTCATCTCTATATATCCCTCCAGAATTTCCTTTAATTATACCTCTGATAATAATAGGATGTCCCGGGGGATGTGTCAAGAACGAGATTTCATTCCTGCTTCTTCAGATATTTAACCGCGCATATTATTATCAGAATATATGCTAAAAATTTCGCGATAGACATTGCAATATTAAAAATCATCGATATATACACATAAAGTTCCACTCTTTCCCTCCTGATATCAGAAATTTTCTCACAAGTATTATACCATGTCCGGCAGCCAATGTGAATCAAAAAAAGAAGAGGCTCTCCATTAGGCAGAGATCTCAGAAATACATTTCCCGCAGATACAAATACCCCGCGGCGCTGCCGCATTTTCCATGTTCATGCCTTGGCAGCCTGCCGCGGGGATATTAACCGCAGATTACAGGATATTTCGAAAATCGTTGAACATTACAAAGACCATCAGCGCCATCAGAAGCATCAGGCCCACGAAATGTACCATGCCTTCCTTTTCCGGCGCAACTTTTTTCCCTCTCCGGATCACCTCCAGGAACAGGAAGACCAGACGGCCGCCGTCCAGCGCCGGCAGGGGCAGAAGGTTCATGACGCCCAGGTTGGCCGACAACAGAATTGAAATATTCAGCATATTCAGCCAGACGTAAAATGCTCCGTCCTGCCTGCTGGTTTCATAGGTCTCTCCGATGGCATTGACAATTCCCACCGGGCCGGAGATATCATCAGCGCCCACCTGGCCGCCGATCAGCATTCCCAGGCTTTTGATCGTCGTGGAGATCCAATATTTCACTTCATATGCACTGTAAGAAATGGTCTGGAAAACATTTCCTTTTGTGCGCACTCCCGACCCCAGGAAGCCCAGAAGCCAGGTTCCCTCCTCATTCTGCTTCGGCTCCAGCACTGCCGTATGCTGCTCTCCGTCTCTCTCATACGTCACGGTCGTAGTCTCGCCCTGGTGCATCTGCACATAGAGACTGATCTCCCGGTACACATGGATATTCGTATCATTCATGCGCACAATCCGGTCGCCCGGCTGCATACCTGCCTCCTCCGCCGCATAGCCCTCCATCACATCCACCAGAATGGGCGCGTCATAACCGATGCTTCCAATGATAAACAGGGACAGGAAAAAGGCCAGAATAAAATTGAAAATCGGTCCGGCCGCCACCACGGAAATCCGGGTCCAGACAGATTTTGCCGCGAAGGAATAGGAAGGCGGCTCTCCGGGAGCCCGAAACGCTTCCCCGGCTGCAATGCCCGGCTGCGGCGAAATCTCTCCGCCATACTCGGAAGATTCGTATTCTCCGTCCTCTCCCTCCATCATACAGGAGCCGCCAAAAGGCAGCAGCTTCAGACAGTATCTGGTCTCTCCAATCTGTTTGCTCAGGAGCGTGGGACCCATGCCGAGGGAAAACTCATTGACACGGATGCCGCCCCTTTTTGCCAGCAGAAAATGGCCCAGCTCATGAAAAATCACTATCAGACTGAATATCAGAAGCGCGAGTATTATGCTCAATCTACCACCTGCTTTCAATAAATTCGTACACGGCCTTCTCCGTATCCAGAATCTCCTCTACGGTCGGATTCGGAATCACCTTATGAGCCTCCATGCTCTTTCCGATGATCTCCGGGATTTCCAGCCATCCAATCTTCCGGTCCAGGAAGAGCGCTACGGCTTTCTCATTGGCCGCATTGTATACAGTAGGCATGGAGCCGCCGGCCGCAGCCGCGTCAAAGGCAAGCTTCAAGCCCGTGAAAGTCTCCATATCCGGTTTTTCAAAGGTAATCTCTGTCAATGTCTCAAAATCCAGACGCTCCCCGGGCAGATAACGGCGCTCGGGATAATAGAGAGCGTACTGAATCGGGAGCTTCATGTCCGGCGTTCCCAGCTGGGCGATGACAGCTCCGTCCACAAATTCTACCATGGAATGAATGATGCTTTTGGGCTGCACCACGATCTGGATATCCTTCGGTTCCACGCCGAACAGCCATCTGGCCTCCATCATTTCCAGGCCCTTATTGACAAGCGTAGAGGAGTCAATGGTAATCTTCCGCCCCATAGCCCAGTTGGGGTGCTTCAGGGCGTCCTCCACCTGAATATGCAGAAGCTCCTCCCGCTTTTTCCCGCGGAAAGGCCCGCCGGAAGCTGTCAGGAGAATCTTCTTAAGCTCTTTTCTGCTTTCTCCGTTCAGACACTGGAAGATAGCGCTGTGCTCGCTGTCCACCGGCAGAATTTTCACGCCGGTTTCTTCCGCCAATGGTATGATTATATGCCCTGCCGTGACCAAAGTTTCCTTATTGGCCAGAGCAATATCCTTTCCCGCTTTCATGGCCGCAATCGTAGGAACGATGCCGATCATGCCCACAATCGCCGTCACCACGATCTCTGCCTCCGGTTCCGTGCAGACTTCAATAAGCCCCTCCATGCCGGATACAATCCGCACGTCCAGGTCGCGCACTGCCGTCCGGAGCTCGCCAGCCTTCTCCTCGCTCCAGACAGCCGCTGTCTTCGGATGAAATTCCCGAATCTGCTCCTCCAGTTTTTTTATATTGGAGCCGGCCGCCAGGGCCGTAATTTCCAGGTCCCCGTTGTTTCTCGCCACTTCCAGGGTCTGTGTGCCGATGGAACCCGTGGAGCCGAGAATCGCTATCTTCTTCATTGGTATCTCCTTTTACTTCAAAAATATAACCGCCAGAATATAGATGATCGGCGCTGTGAAAATCACGCTGTCAAACCGGTCCAGAATTCCCCCATGGCCGGGTATCAGATGTCCATAATCCTTGATGTTGTGGTTGCGCTTGATAGCCGATGCCGCCAGGTCGCCCACCTGGGATACCACGGCCCCCACTGCGCAGAGCAGCGCGCACTCCGGCGGGTCCAGCCAGAAAAACATACCGTAAATATAACCAATCAGAGCCGCTCCCACGACTCCGCCAATGGCTCCCTCAATGGACTTTTTCGGACTTAACACAGGAGCCAGCTTATGCTTTCCAATCAGCATTCCGACTGCGTAGGCGCAGGTATCGCAGCCCCAGGAGCAGATAAAGATCAGGAAATAGATAAGGCTTGTGCTTTCTCCCTCTATGGGAAGCATTCTGGTCTGCCAGATAAAAGAAAGCATTACCGGCACATAGACAAAGCCCAGAAAGGCTTCCGCGATCTCCTCCGTCTTGTACTTTGGAAATGTAAATACATAGACTGCCATCAGGATCAGCAGATACGCAATCAGGAAAAAGAGGGCAAACTCATCCAGATCCCACTGCCTCAGCCCCACATAATAAAAGGCCAGGAAAACTATCCCCCAGACTCCGGGAGCCTTTCTTTGCAGCTGGAACACCTTTAAGAATTCTTCATACCCAATAAGAGAAATGGCAAGAGTCAGCGCATACAGCACATCCCCTCCCAGTATTCCGGCCGCAATGATGATGGCAAGCAGAACGATTCCGCTGAACAGCCTGACAAAAAACGCCTTCATCCGATTATTCCTCCCTCACGCCGCCATACCGTCTGTCTCTGCGGTTGTAGGCTTCAATGGCTTTGGCAAGCTCCTCTTTTGTAAAGTCCGGCCAGTGCACATCCGCAAAGTAAAATTCCGTGTAAGCCAGCTGCCAGAGCAGGAAATTGGAAAGACGCTCTTCCCCGCTGGTGCGGATCAGCAGATCCGGGTCCGGAATTTCTGCCGTATCCAGATAGGATGAAAAGGTCTCTTCCGTAATATCCTCCATCCCCAGCTTTCCGGCGTCCCGGTCCGCCGCCATCTTTCTCATGGCCCTGACCATCTCATCCCGGCTGCCATAATTGATGGCAATCTGGAAATTCAGGCCGTCGTTATGCGCGGAAGCCTTTTCCAGCTCGTCTATCCGGTTCCGGATATCCTCATCCAGTCCTGTCTTGTCCCCGATGACGCGGACTCTCATATGGTTTTTCTCCGCAGTCTTCAGACAGGTCTTCATATAGTTGCGCAGAAGCTTCATCAGTTCATTTACTTCATCGTCGGGCCGTTTCCAGTTCTCAGTGGAAAAGGCATAGACTGTCAGATACTTAATCCCCATGTTCCAGGCTTCCCGGCAGATGGTCTCCACATTCTTGCTTCCCTGGGCATGTCCATAATTGCGCGGCATTCCCTTCGCCTTCGCCCACCGGCCGTTCCCATCCAGAATAATCGCTACATGCTGCGGTATTTTCATATAGATTCTCCTTCACACAAGGAGACGGGCATCATCAACATATACCCGTCCCCCTCATTGTCTCTCTTATACTGTAAGAATTTCCTTTGACTTCTCTTCCACAGCCTTATCAATGTCAGCAATGTATTTATCTGTCATCTTCTGTACTTTCGTCTCAAGATCTTTCTGATCATCCTCAGAAATCTCGTTTGCCTTGTTCTGCTTTTTAAAGGTCTCATTGGCGTCACGGCGGATATTTCTCACTGCCACCTTGGCCGCCTCGCCCTTTTTCTTAATGTCCTTTACAAGCTCTTTTCTGCGCTCCTCTGTCAGCTCCGGAAATACCAGGCGGATTACAGAGCCGTCATTGGTGGGCGTGATGCCCAGATCAGAAGCCAGAATCGCCTTTTCAATCCCCTTCAGAAGACTTTTTTCCCAGGGCTGAATCTGAAGCATGCGCGGCTCGGGAACAGAAACATTTCCTACCTGCTGCAGCGGCGTCGGCGCTCCATAATAGTCTACCTTGATTTTGTCCAAAACATGCGGATTGGCACGTCCCGCGCGAATCGATGTAAAATCCCGTATCATCGAATCGTATGATTTTGTCATCTTTTCCTCGTATACCTTTAATCTCTCGTCCATATTGATGTCCTCCGCTTTTATTTCGCTTTTTTCTCTTTTTCCGCAGTACCGTCAGCCTGGAAATTGTCTGCCCCCGCTGCCCGGCTCCGCCTTATACCGTGATCTTTGTTCCGGCGCTCTTTCCTCTTGCCGCGTTTACAATGCTGTCCCCGCCTTCCAGTCCGAAGACCAGCATGGGCATATGGTTCTCCATGCACATGATAGACGCGGTCAAATCCATCACCGCCAGCCGCTTGTCAATTACCTCCGCAATGGAGATCTCATCGTACTTCACAGCCTCCGGGTTCACCTTCGGATCGCTGTCATAGACGCCGTCCACCGCTTTCGCAAGCAGGATTATATCCGCTTCTATCTCGATGGCCCGCAGCGTCGTGGTCGTATCCGTGGAAAAATACGGATGTCCTGTTCCTCCCGCAAAGAATGCGACCTTGCCCCTGTTCAGGCAGGCCAGAGCTTCGTCTTTCGTAAAGAGCTTTGCGAAGCCGCCGCACACAAAGGGGGTAAATACCTCTGTGCCAAGTCCCACGGAACGGAAGATCTCCGATACGTAAATGCAGTTCATAACTGTAGCCAGCATCCCGATCTGATCCGCCTTCACTCTGTCCATATTCTCGCTGGTGCGGCCTCTCCAGAAATTTCCTCCGCCAATTACAATGCCTACCTGTATCCCGTCATCCACCAGAGTCTTCACCTGACGGGCCACACCCAGAACCGTGGCCTCATCAAAGCCTGTATGCTTTTCTCCTGCCAGGGCTTCTCCGCTCAATTTCAACAAAACTCTCTTCATACTGTTCTCCTGCTTCTTTTCTGATGACCTGCGCCGGCGCAGGTATAATTATCTGACGCCATTATACCATAAATCCCGGAAATTTCAATCCATAATCCTGCGGCAAAAACCCCTGCCCGGCAAAGGCGGCGGAAAAACCTCCTTTGCCGGGCAGGGGCGTGTGGTTTCGCATTCTTTCTATATGAATTTATGACTCTTCCAGACCATTCAGATAATCGTCCAGCGCAGTCGTATTGATGGTCAGCGCAGACGTATCCGGTCTCGTGGCAATATCATAGACCGAGTAACCCAGCCAGCATACCAGCGCCAGCACGATGACACCCGCGCAGATCTTCATAAGGCGCTTATGGCGCTTCTCCTTTGCCAGAATCTCTTTACGGTTTGCTTTTTCTTCTTTATAGCGGTTTACTTTTTCCTGACTCATCTTTCCAATTCCTCTCTTACAAAATATCTGATGGGCACAGCCCGGTATCTTAATTTCCAGTCAGGACTCCCAGAAGGCTTCCATGGAGCCTGATGCAATGCCTAACGGTATTATAACATAAATTTAAGAAAAATCTATTAAAAAATAACACGGATCACAAAACCGGAGCGCAGCTCTCCTCCGCGCTCCGGTTTCTCCCGGTTATGCTGTCACATACCCTATCCTGTCATACCGTACCCTATACCACCACAATCACTCCGCCATCGCTGGCATAGAGACTGCTGACTCCGGCTGTATCCAGAACCAGAACATCTTTGACATGGATTCTTTTGAGAATCTCTTCCTTCACCATCTCTGCCCGGGCCGGACAGTTGCAGTGGGAAATGGCCAGAACCTTTTCCTCCGGATTCTTCACACCGTCCGCAATATAGTCCACCATTTTTTTCAGAGCCCGGTTGATGCCGCGCGCCTGATCCAGCTGGCAGATGGTTCCCTCGGGTGTGGAGCCCATGACCGGCTTAATATTCAGGGCATTTGCCACAAAAGCCTTCAGGTTGCTGAGGCGCCCGTTCTTGCGCAGGGCCTCCAGAGACTCCAGCACGAAATACGTGTGCTGGGATTCTATATATGCTTCCACTTTCTCTATCACCTGCTGAAAGCCCAGGCCTTCCTTTTCGCACTCCTCTATCTTCAGCGCGATCAGCGTCTCGCCAATGGAGGCGGAACGGGAATTGAACACATAAATGTTCTTTTCTCCTTTTTCCTCTTTATAAAGCTTCTTTCCAAGCTCGGCGCTGTTATAGGAGCCGCTCAGCTCTGCGGACAGAGTCACCGCGTATACGTTCTCCGCCTCGCAGGTATAAGCCTCCAGATAACGCTCCGGAGAAGGACAGGACGACTTCGGACAGTTGGGGCTTGCCGCCACTCTCTTCAGAAAATCCGCCTGATCAAAGGTCTCGTCATCTATCACGGAATGTCCGTCTATATCCAGCACGAGAGGCACGCTCTCGAAATGGGGATCATTTTTGCATCTTTCCGGCAGCTCACCACAGCTGTCTACCACAATTTTATAACTCATAGCTCTCCTCCGATAATTCGCAGCCACTTAATGTAGTTTTTAATACCATATTAGATAGTAGCATACCGACAGGAGCTTTTCAAGAGCTTTTGACAAATTTATATTCACATTCTGTTACAGAGCATTATCTTCTCCGTCATCCGGTATCCGGGCGCCGGTCTCACTGCCCCGCGGGAATCAAGCCCGGGCTTTCTACAGGCTGTAAAAGGCTGTAACAGCCCGCACAAGACTTTCCTGATCCGCCGTCCCCATCAGCTCCCGGCTGGAATGCATGGCCAGAAGAGGCACGCCCACATCCACCGTTTTGACCGGATAAAAGGAGGAGGCAATGGAACCCAGAGTACTTCCGCTTGTTCCGTCCGAACGGTTGGCAAACTTCTGATATGGTATTTTTTCCGCGTCGCAGATCTGCTGCATCACCGCCACCGCCTCGCTGTCTGTGGCATAGGACTGGCTGCTGGCCTCCTTGATGCAGATTCCCCGGCCAAGTACATTTTTATTCGTAGGATCATTCTTGTCCGCATAGTTCGGATGCAGCGCGTGGCCCACATCTACAGACAACAGCATGGCATCCGCAAATGTCTCCAGAAACTTTTCCCTGCCTCTGCCGAAGGAAAGCAGAATCCGCTCCGCCACCGCTGACAGAAACACAGAGCCCGCCCCCTGCTTCGTCCTGCTGCCTATCTCCTCATGGTCAAAGAAAGCCGCCAGATTCACGCCGCGGTCCCGGCCTCCCTCGATGAGCGCCGTCACCACAGCCTGCACGCTGGTCAGATTGTCCAGGCGGGGCGAGGAGATAAATTCCTCAGACATTCCGAGAAAATCTCCCGTATCCGTATTGTAAAGCCCAAGCTCATAATCCAGGATATCTTCCTTTTCCACCCGAAGCTGCCGGGCCAGATATTCCAGAAAAAATTCACTTTCTTTTCCTTCCTCTTCCGTTTCCTCCAGACCCAGCACCGGAAGAAGGTCCTTCTGCCGGTTCAGCTCCACGCCCTTGTTCACGTCTTTATTGATATGAATAGCCAGATTGGGAATCGTCAGGAAGGGCTTCCGGAAATCCACGTACCGAATTTCCGGGTGGAAGATGTCCTCACTGCGGAGCGTCACGCGGCCGGCCGCAGAAAGAGGGCGGTCCAGCCAGGTATTCAGAATCGCGCCGCCGTAGACTTCCACATTGATCTGTCTGTATCCGTCCTTATTCATCTCCGGGCTCGGCTTAATCCGAAGTCCCGGGAAATCTGTGTGAGCCGCCGCAATCCGGAAATCATCTCCGTACGCAAAATATCTGCCTATGGTAAAGGCTGTCAGTGTGGAGCCATTATGTACCAGGTAATATTTTCCTCCATTTTCCAGGTTCCAGTCCCGATTCATGCTGAGTTTCTGAAAGCCGGCCTCCGCAAGCTGCCGCTCCACATTCGCCGCCACATGAAAAGGAGAGGTTCCCTCTTCTACCAGAGAAAGCAGTTTTTCCGCATGATCCATTCTTTTCATCCTGTTGTAACCTCCTCGTTTTTTATCAGTATATAATGAATTGCTTTCTGTTTCAATTCCATGTATACTGTTTTCATAACAGCTTCGGTGTACCAAGAGACAATGCAGCCAAAAATGGCTGAATTTGTACCCCTGCCGGAAAATAACGGAGGTTCCCATGATTTCTTTTCAGATTCAGGATATCAAAGATTTTATGAGCAGGCTGCTGCTCTCTCCCGCTTTTGACGCCTTTCTTGTGGTGGAGGGAAGCGTCACCACCTTCAGCGCTTTCGTCATCGACGGGCGCCTGCGTCCCGATTATTACGCAAAGGAAGAACAGGAAGAGCTGGGCTTAAACGGCCGGCATTTTACGCGCTGGCAGGAACTCCGCCCTTTCTGTCTTGCTCTTATCAAAGGAAAACGGACCCCGCTGGGCTTCCACTTTACCTTCCAGCTCTCGCCGGAAAACACGGAAAAGCTTCTCGTCCAGACAGACTCCGTCTTTTCTCCTGCCGATGTAAACGGCCTCGTGCTGAATATCCGCTTTGAAAACGGAAAACTTTCCTGTACCACAGGCACCTCCCTGAAACTGTTCACCCTGGACAAATCCCTGGACCAGGCCTGGGACCGTATGGTTCAGAAATTTTTCCTGCAGCAGAATATTTCCTTTACCCTTCTGTAACGCGGCGTCCAAGGGGCAGTACGCTTTGGGATACCGGCGCTGATGAGTCCCGCGCGCTCACTCTTCCAGGGACAGGTGCAGCACGTCGTCCGTCAGGAAGGTATTCAGATTGTAGAGAAACAGCACGTCCGTAAAGGACTGGCCTGCTGTCAGGCTTTCCAGATCCCCGTAGTAATAGCGCGGGTCCACCAGCACAATCTCCCGGAACTGCGACACCAGAAAGGGCACAAAACAGTTCGCGTAGGAATCCTTTATCAGAAGAAGGGTCCGCTTGCTGTCCGCCATGGTCCGTATTCTCACCAGAGGATGGTTTCCGTTCAGGAACATTCCGTATTGATCCCTTGTTTTCAGTTTTTCCGACGCATAGAGGGAAGCAGATTCCTCCTGCTCTTCCACATAGCTTACCACCAGGTCTGTCTGCGCCCCCGGCCAGAAGACAGAGATGGTATCCGGATCAGCCTGGTATCCGCTCCGGGAAGCAAGCGTTCCCTCAAAAGAATCCGAAACCGGGTAAAGGGGCGGCGTCTCCGGAGCCTCCGGTTCTGCAAGCCCCATGACTGAAGCCGCTTTTTCATAAGCGTACCAGGCTCCAAGCGTCGTCCAGTGATGGTCTGTCCGGTAATAGATGTATTCCTGCCGGTGTTCCCGCAAGGTATCATAGACCGGTATATTCAGAACCGCGTCTCCCAGATACCCGGAAATCTGCTGCAGCTGATCCGCCTGAGACTCTACAGGGGCAAAATCCGGCAGTCCTTCCGGATTCACTCCGGCCGCGTCCGGAACCAGCAGCAGATAGGAAGACAGCTCCGGATGGCGCTGGCAGAAGGACCGTATGGCGTCCAGATTCGTCCACACTCCCTCCCCCAGCTTTTCCGGCTTCTCGTAAAGGATGCCGTCCTTTCCCAGAAACACACCGCCCGAATCCTTTTTCCCGAGAATCCGGTCCGCGGCGGTGCGAAGGGTGATCCAGCCATCCCGGAAAATAAACTGGTCCGTCTGCCAGGTCTCAAAGCTTTTCATAAAACGGCCGTCCAGAACAGAGGAGATCTGCCACTGGGGCTTCTGCTCCAGCATTCGATTCTCTGTATCGGAAAAGCTGCGATCCTTATGATAATAATTCAGAACTCCAAAACCGAACAGAAGCAGTACAAAGCTGATGCCCAGCACACAATACGCCGGATTTTTCATCCGGCCCTGCGCCCGCTGTCCGTTCTGCTGTTTTTCCCGTCTTTTCTCTCTTCTCATGCCGCGTTCCTCCCGCTAAAACCGGAAATACAGGAATGGATTGTAAGTGTCGTGGATCAGATATGCCGTGCTCAGGAGAAACAGGCCCAGGTACAAAAGGAGCAGCACCGGCTTCACCCGCCCTTTCTGCCACTGCCTGCCGCAGATACCTGAAGGCAGCGGCGTAGAGCACAGCCATGACAGCCAGAACAGCAGCAGGCTGGTAAGCAGATAATACATCCCCATATTATCCGTAAGAGGGCTGGCCGTCCGGCCGAACATAACCTGCAGATACCCGATGGCAGAACTTAAGGTAGGGCTGAAAAAGAATACCCAGCCAACAGCTGCCAGCAGCATCGTATACACATTTCCAATCAGCGGCAGTTTTTCCGTCACTCTGCGCAGCAGATATTTCTCCACAATCAGCAGAACGCCGTAATAAAGCCCCCACACCACAAAATTCCAGCTGGCCCCGTGCCAGAGGCCTGTCAGCGTCCAGACAATCAGAAGATTCAGCATGTGCCGGGGCACGCTGACCCTGTTGCCGCCCAGCGGAATATAGACGTATTCCCGGAACCAGGAGCTTAAGGAAATATGCCATCTGCGCCAGAACTCCGTAACGCTCCGGGCGCAGTAGGGGTAGTGGAAATTCTCCTTGAACTCAAAACCGAACATTTTACCAAGGCCCACCGCCATATCCGAATATCCGCTGAAATCAAAATAAATCTGAAAGGTATAAGCCGCCACTCCCACCCAGGCCGTAAGCACTGACTGGGGAGCCGAAGCTGTCACCGCCTCAAAGACAGCCCCCAGATTATTTGCCAGCAGCACCTTCTTCGCAAGGCCGCCGATAAAATACCGGGTCCCTTCTCCAAAAAGGTCCCAGGAAGTAAAACGCTTCTTAAGCTGGGCGTCGATATCCGCGTACTGAACGATAGGTCCCGCCACCAGCTGCGGAAACATGGAAATATAAAGGCCGAAAGAAATCAGGCTCGTCTGCCCGCCCGTCTTTCTCCGGTACACATCCGCCAGATAGGAGATCGACTGAAAGGTATAAAAAGACAGTCCCACCGGCAGCCCCAGGGACACATCCGGGAGCTCCACAGCAAAAAGCCTGCCCAGATTTTCCGCCAGGAAACCATAGTATTTAAAAAGGCCGAGCAGCAGCAGGTTCACAGTCACGCCCAGAATCAGGCTGCCGCGGCCGTTCCGGCCCTTTTCCTGCTGTCTTTCAATATCAAGCCCTATCACATAATTAAACAGGATGCTGTAAAGCATCAAAAACAGATACACCGGCTCTCCCCAGGCGTAAAAAATCAGGCTCGCCAGAAGCAGCACAAAATTGCGAAGCTTCACCGGCGCCAGATAATAGGCCAGGATCACCAGAGGAAGAAACGTAAATATAAATACAATGCTGCTGAAAACCACGCTGTCCGTCCTTTCCGTCCTACAGTCCCTTCAAAAAGGCAGTCTTTACCTCCTGCGCCCGCTCGGATACCACAAAGAGTACATACGGGTCCTCTTCCTGTATCACGCAGTTATCCAGAAGCTGCACCTGTTCCGGGCCATAGCCCTCAAAATTATTTTTCTGTGTCTCCGCGCGTTTTTCCGCGGCAAGACGTACCTGTCCGGCCTGTTCCGATGAAGCGCATTCCACCAGAAGCAGCTCTTCCACCGCCATGTTATCTTCTGCCGTAAGGAGATACCAGTTCGCAAGCTCTCCCCCGTTCACTCCGTAGAGTCTTCTGAGAAGCTGGGCGTCTCCCTCTTTCATCCCGGACGTGCCGAACACTTCCTGAACCTCACTCCGCAGAACGGCAAAGTCAACCCGCCGTCTGCTCCCATGAAAAATCCCCCATACCAGAATCACAAAGAGGCCAAGCAGCAGAATCTTCGCCGTCTGAAGCATCACATCTTTCATATACCTGCCGCCTCCTCCATGCGCTGCAGCCAAAGGGTATAAGGCTCTGAGGTCAGGTGGGTGGAATCCTTCTGATACCATTCCTCATGACCTGCAAGAATATCCCCGCTGTCTATAAATGTAATTTCCCATTTCGCGCAGAGCTCTTTCAAAGCCGCGTTAAAATCTCCCACATGAGCCAGCACCGGCTTTTTCTCCACCGCCGCCGGAAGCACCGGCATAATGGCATTGACATAGATCGGAAGTTCCGGGGCCCGGTCACGGATTTCCTGCAGCCTTTTCTCATACTCTTTTACAAAACGGCCGCTGTCCCCCGCGCAGTATTCCAAATCATTCAATCCGATAGAAAGGAAAAGACAGGAAGGTGAAAGATCCAGAGCCTTTTCAATATCCGGCCCCGCCGAATCCGCCCGCAGGCCTTTCTGCGCCACAATCCGGGAGGGATCAAGAATCTCATAATCAATAAATCCTTCCGCCACGGAATCCCCCACAAGAACTGCCTGTTCAAACCTTCTGCGCAGGCTGTCTTTATCCGTGCCTTTCTCAGGCTGTTCCTCTCCCGCCTGTGCGCCGGAGACCGCCTCCTGCTCCGCCCGCTCTGCCTCTTCCTGCTGTCTCTCCGCTTCATCCCTGGCGTTCAGAGCGGCTTTGATCTCGCCCGTATCCCGCTGTTCCAGGGCCGTAATCCATGCCAGCGCCGGGAACTCTTCTTTCTCCTTCTGCCGGATCTGGCAGCCCTGCCAGACACATGCCGCCGCCAGAATCAGAACTGCTGCCAGCAAACCTCTGTTTCTGTTTTTGCCTTTTCTTTTTCGTCTCGTTCTCAAACTGTCCTCCAGGCTTTCTATCCAAATATCCAAACGGTCCTCAGCCGGCAGAAAAAAAGCCCTTTTTCACCGGCTTCCGGAATTTTTCAACTTTTCTCACACATAATAGACGTGCTTCCTGTCATTTAAGTTTCAAAAATCACAGCCAAAATTCTATCAGATGCTCTGCCCGGTAAAACCAGACCGGATTCAGATATTCGATCTTCTCATAGACATCTGTAAAAACCGTAAGAAAATGAAAGATCGCAGACTGGGCAGACAGAGCCAGGAAAATGCCATAGCCTGTCTTCCAGTATTTTGTGCCGGAAACCTTTTCCAGGCTTCCAAATACTACCGGCGCGGCCGCCAGGAAGAAAAGCCAGGTATAATCCACAGTATAACGCGGAATCAGCCCTCCTATCTGAAAATCGATAAACGCAAGCAGAAGGGCCAGTCCTGTCAGCATGCAGGAAAACGCGTACACGCTTCCTCCACCCACCAGTTTTTTCAGGCGGAACACCGCCAGGCTGGCAAAAAGTATGAGGTTCACCGCCATTACGCCCCCAAAGCCGGTCTCTATGATAGACTGCCCGTAATACTGGCTTCTCACAGACACCTGCTCAAAATAAGGAAACACACCGGTAATGACGGGAGGCTGGAACAGCGTGGTAAAATAACCGAACACCGTCCTGCCCGCCTCCATCTTTCTCTGCCTCATGTCCTGGAGCGTCAGATTGTAGGCGGCTCCAAAGTCAAACACACTGCCGAATCGAATCTGGTTATAGTACATCAGGCCTGCCGCCACAAGAAGGAACGGCAGGCAGAAAGAAACCACGTCTGCAGCCTTTCTGTCTTTCAGCACCCTGCCTTCTCTGACTGCGCTCCAGAACAGAGGAACAGCCAGCACGGAAACCAGCACCAGCTGCGGCCTGCAGCCCGCGGTCAGCGCCAGCAGAAGGGAACCGGCGGCCATTTTCCACCTGCTTACCCGCTCCGGCTCCAGAG
>ERZ1643249.152-NODE-152-length-90759-cov-7.050086_pt1 | contig 90759 bp, 75 predicted proteins | sample MGYA00579263_ERZ1643249 | MGnify/ENA primary metagenome ERZ1643249 (study PRJEB29033, sample SAMEA4952264) | chicken gut metagenome | biome: Broiler Chicken; feature: Gastrointestinal Tract; material: Caecum | place: Ireland | collected 2018 | study: Broiler...
GACATGAAAAAACCGCCGAAATTCGGCGGTTTCAGCAGGGGATGAGAGAATCGAACTCCCGCTAAGAGTTTTGGAGACTCCTGTCATACCATTTGACCAATCCCCTTCTTTAGTTTTTTTAACTGTTTTTACTTATATCACATTTTGGACTGTCATGTCAAGTATATTGTATTCCATAGAAAAAGAAAATCGTTGCCAAATAGTTAAAGTTTGGCATATGTCGAATAAGAGGTAAGCTTGTAAAATTTCGGGAAGTGGAACCGGGACATAAGGCAGCCTGTCATTGTATAGAAAAATAGAAAATGGAGAAACGACAAAATTCGGGCCAGCAGTTTATTTTCTGTGTGCCCGAATTTGCGTTACCTGACAGATTGAATCAGTTATTTATTCCAGCAAATCTAATAATTCATATAAAGTCGCAATACTTTTTCAGGATGAAAGAACCTGCCATCTATGATATGATGTAAAAAACAATCGTTTCAGAACAGGGGAAGGAGTGCAGGAAAATTGGAGAATGAAAAAGTATATCAGATGAAGTTTGCGAAGATTTATGAGCTTTTGGTTAATAAAGCAGTGAGGAAGGATCGGACAAAGGAAGAAGTGGATGAGATTATCCGGTGGCTTACCGGATATAAGCAGGAAGAACTGGATCAGATGTCGGTATCTGAGATCGGATACGGCGAGTTTTTCCAGAATGCACCGGAGTTAAATGAAAACCGGAAGAAGATCAAAGGTGTGGTCTGCGGAGTACGCGTAGAGGAGATCGAGGAGCCGTTAATGCAGGAGATCCGCTATCTGGACAAGCTGGTTGATGAACTTGCAAAGGGAAAACGGATGGAGAAAATCCTTCGGGCTTAATTCCATTGGATAAGAAGCAGAAAGAGGGGGAAAAGATGAAGAAAGAAAACACACCGGAACTGATCACAGAACGTCTTATTTTAAGGAAGTTTACCGAGGAAGACAGGGAAGCGTTGTATGAGATACTGAAAGACGAGGAGGTCAATCGGTTTCTTCCGTGGTTTCCGGCGGCATCCTTGACGGCGGCGGAAACATTTCTGAAGGAACATTATCTGGACAGTTATAAAAAGGAAAGCGGATACCAGTATGCCATCTGTCTGAAAGGGGAGAACCGTCCGGTCGGATACATTGGTGTATCCATGGAGGAAAGCCATGACCTTGGATATGGTCTGAGAAAGGAATACTGGAATCAGGGAATTGTCACTGAGGCCGGCAGAGCAGTCATCGAGCGGGTGAGAAAAGACGGGATTCCTTACTTGACTGCGACTCACGATGTGAAGAATCCGGCAAGCGGAGCAGTGATGGAAAAACTCGGTATGAGTTATCAGTATTCTTATGAGGAACTATGGCAGCCGAAGAATTTTCTTGTAACCTTTCGGATGTATCAGATAAATCTGGACGGACAGACGGAGCGGGTGTATAGGAAGTACTGGGAACAGTCGGAAGTACATTTTGTCGAAGATAGAGAAGAAGAAACGAGACAGTGAAAAAATTCTCCTGTCCTGTCAGATTCTGCGAAAAGTTCTCCGGATGTTCACAGAAAATACCGGAAAAAACATGGAAGACCCTGAGGAAGTATGTTATAATTTTTGATGCTGGACAGGCAGAGAATCGGTATTAAGGGGACACTATGGAGTTTAAGGATTTGAATAAAGACATTGTCGTATTCCGCTATCATGTCAGCCCGAATTTTGGCATGGAGGGCGATGACGGCGGCTTTTCTCTGGAATTACGGGGGAATGGCAACTTGAAATTTGCAGCTTACCGGCTTTTTGATGAAATAAAGACGATGAAAATTTTCAAATTAAACCGGGAAGAGACAAAAGAGATTTTCGATATATTAAAAGAGACGGAAAAGATCTGGGAGAAGATTCCGGCAAGTCTCGATAACCATCTGAATGACGGACCGGGAAATATCAATGAGTTTATCTTCCTGGGTGAGAAGAAAATTCAGGCGCGCAATATCCGGAAAACGTGGCTTCCGGGGGAGGCGATCCGGGGAGGAAAATACTATAAGCGGTTCAAAAACGTAATGAAATATGAAAATCAGATTCTTCAGATTTTTGAAGGAATTTCAAAAGTACTGAAGAAGAAGGACATTCATCTTTCACTGGACCAGTGCCGGATTCATGACAGGTGTAAGGTGAAGATCACCTGGATTGATAAGACGAAACAGCATAGTCATACATAGAGTCAGCAGACGCTTCTTAAAGGAGGCGTCTTTTCATTTTATATACAACAGTAGTTTATCACAAACACGAAAAAGAAGACAGGACAGTATAGAAAAATCCGGATGTTTCCATACATCCGGATTAATTAGTTGTTTAATTAAATTTTTGTGAAAATTTATGACTAAAAAGTGAAATAACAAGATATATATTGACATACATTAGGCAAAATACTAAACTATCGGTTAGACATCTAACTAATTAAAGGAGGAAAAACAATGGAAGAAAGATCGGTAAGGGAAATACCGGTTCCTCTTCTGCTCAATCAGATCCTGCATGCACAGACCTACCGGATCATGCAGTGTATGAAAGATGTAGATCTGAAGCCGGGGCAGGCAGGATGTCTGTTTATCCTTTCCAAGGAAGGGAAACTGCCCCAGAAGGATATTGCTAAAAAGCTTGGAGTGAAGCCTCCGTCCATCACGGCGCTTCTGAAAAAGCTGGAGGCAAGAGGACTGATTATACGCAGCCAGGATGATCAGGACCAGAGGGTTTCATGGATCACATTGAGTGAGGAAGGAAAACATTATATTAATAAAATCAAAGACATGATGAAAGAAATGGATGAGGCAATGTTTCAGGATGTTCTGCCGGAAGAGAAACTGCTTTTTCGAAGAATCCTGCTTCAGATCAGAGAAAATCTGATGACAAAAGAAGAGATTGAAAGCTGCAGCATCGATTTCAAAAAGAAATGCATGGCTGATTTGGATGATGAAAAATAAGGCAGAAAGAAGGAAACGATTATGGGAAAATTATTCAAATATCTGAAACAGCATGCTATGGTAATTCTGGCGATTATTGTAGTGTTGTTTGTCCAGGCATTCTGCGATCTGTCACTGCCGACATATACATCAGATATTGTCAATGTAGGAATTCAGCAGGGCGGAATCGATACGACGGTTCCGGAACAGATCGGAAAGACCGACCTTGAAAATCTGCTTCTGCTTGTCCCGCAGGAAGATGCCGGGACGGTGCAGGATGCGTACAGGGAAGGAACAAAGGAAGATCTGGATACAGGAGAGGAATTTGTTGTTCTGAAAGACGCGGTCCGCAATGACGAAGAGCAGATGAACGAACTCTTCGATATTCTTGGGAAGCCGATGTTTCTGGCAGAAGGGCTTTCTTCAGACAGTGAAGAACTGGATGCGATGAAAGAGCAGATGCTTTCGCAGATGCCGGCAGGATCAGTTCAGGGGGACGTATCCATGTTTGACATTCTCCGGGTGCTTCCACAGGAACAGAGGGAATCCATGGTCCGGGAGATGGAACAGCAGGTGTCCGATATGCCGGATACGATGCTGGAACAGACAGCAACGGTTTATATTGAAAACATATACCGCAGTCTTGGGGTGGATATGGATGCCATGCAGACAAATTACATCCTGATTACCGGAGCCAAGATGCTGGGACTTGCATTTCTGGGTCTGCTCGCAAGTGTGACGGTCGGACTTCTGGCCTCCAGGACGGCAGCAGCTGTCGGACGGGATCTCAGAAGAAATGTATTTACCAAGGTTGTCGGATTTTCAAGCAGTGAATTTGACCACTTTTCCACTGCGTCTCTGATTACAAGAAGCACCAATGATATTCAGCAGATTCAGATGGTGATTGTCATGATGCTCCGCATGGTGCTCTATGCGCCGATTATCGCAGTCGGCGGTATTTACAAGGTAATTAATACCAATGTATCCATGACCTGGATCATCGCTCTTGGAGTAGTATTGATACTTGGAGTTGTGCTGCTTCTATTTCTCTGTGTGATGCCAAAATTCCGGATCCTTCAGAAAATGGTGGACCGTGTCAATCTGGTGACAAGAGAAATTCTGACAGGACTTTCTGTAATTCGCGCGTTCCATACAGAAAAACATGAGGAAGAACGCTTTGACAAGGCCAATACGGATCTGACAAAAACGAACCTGTTTGTCAACCGTGCCATGACCTTGATGATGCCGGCGATGATGCTGATCATGAACGGAATCAGTATTTTGATTATGTGGGTAGGAGCACACGGTGTGGACAACGGACAAATGCAGGTTGGAGATATGATGGCATTTATCCAGTACACGATGCAGATTATTATGGCCTTCCTGATGATCTGTATGATTTCAATTATGCTTCCAAGAGCAGCGGTTGCGGCAGGACGTGTCGATGAAATCCTGACAAGCGAGACAGCAATCAAAGATAAGGAAGAACCGGAACATATTCCGGAAGCAGGAAAAGGGCTTGTGGAATTTGATCATGTATCTTTCCGTTATCCGGGAGCCGGAAAAGATGTACTTCATGATATTCATTTTACCGCAAAACCGGGTGAAACAACCGCAATCATTGGAAGTACAGGAAGCGGTAAGTCGACCCTGGTCAATCTGATTCCACGTTTCTACGATGTGACAGAAGGCGCGATCCGGATAGACGGCAGGGATATCCGGAATGTGACACAGCATGAACTTCGGGAGAAACTCGGATATGTGCCGCAGAAAGGAATGTTGTTTTCAGGAACGATCGCGTCCAATATTGCATACAGTGATGAGAATATGCCGATGGAACGCATAGAAGAAGCAGCTGAGATTGCGCAGGCGAAAGATTTTATCGAAGAGAAACCGGACGATTATGACAGCCCGATTTCCCAGGGAGGCGGCAATGTCTCCGGAGGACAGAAACAGCGTCTTTCTATTGCGAGAGCTGTAGCCAAACATCCGGATATCTTTATCTTTGACGACAGCTTTTCAGCTCTGGACTATAAAACAGATACGGTTCTGCGTCAGGCATTAAAAGAAAAGACGAAGGATAGCACCGTGATTATCGTGGCTCAGAGAATCAGTACCATTCTTCACGCGGAACAGATTATTGTTCTGGATGAAGGAGAGATCGCCGGCATTGGAACCCATGAGGAGCTTCTGAAAAACTGTGAAGCTTACTATCAGATTGCTTCGTCCCAGCTTTCCAGGGAGGAACTGGAACAGGCGGTAAAAGGAAACGGAAAGGGGGAGGCAGCATATGAGTAATCAAAGAAGAGGTCCGATGGGCGGACATGGACATATGGGAGCCGGTGAAAAGGCAAAAGACTTTAAAGGGACATTGAAAAGAGTGCTGAAATACATTGGCCCGTATAAGATCCCGATTCTATTCGTCATGCTGTTTGCCATCGGAAGTACCATATTTAATATTATCGGTCCGAAAGTACTTGGAAAAGCGACGACGGAGATCTTCACCGGACTGGTCAGCAAGGTAACAGGAGGAGAGGGAATAGATTTTGGTAAAATCGGAAGAATTCTGGTTACCCTTCTCTGCCTGTATGTAATCAGTGCGCTTTTCTCCTTTATTCAGGGATATATCATGACGGGAGTTACACAGAAACTGACATATCGAATGAGAAAAGAAATCTCCGAAAAGATCAATCGTCTCCCGATGAATTATTTTGATACTAAGACACACGGAGAGGTGCTCTCCCGTGTCACAAACGATGTAGATACATTCAGTCAGAGCCTGAACCAGACGGCAACGCAGATGATTACATCCGTGACAACACTGATCGGAGTGCTTATCATGATGCTCAGTATCAGTCCGCTGATGACGGTGGTGGCACTTTTGATCCTGCCGATTTCTCTGATTCTTATATCATTTATTGTGAAGCATTCACAGAAATACTTCAAAAACCAGCAGGAATATCTGGGCCATGTTAATGGACAGGTGGAAGAGATTTACGGCGGACACAGTATTGTGAAAGCATTTAATAAGGAAGAGGATGTCCTGAAAGAATTCAACGAGATGAATGATGTGCTGTATCAGACCGCATGGAAATCTCAGTTCTTTTCCGGCATGATGATGCCGATCATGCAGTTTGTCGGCAATCTGGGATATGTCGGCGTTACTATTCTTGGAGGATATCTGGCAATTAAACAGACGATTGAAGTCGGTGACATCCAGTCTTTCATCCAGTATGTAAGAAACTTTACTCAGCCGATTCAGCAGGTGGCACAGGTGGCAAACATGCTGCAGTCCATGGCGGCTGCCTCCGAGCGAGTATTTGAATTTCTGGAGGAAAAAGAAGAGGATCAGTTTGCCAAAGATCCGGTATCGACAGAGGGGCTTCAGGGCAATGTGGAGTTTGACCATGTAAAATTCGGATATAATCCGAACAATATCATCATCAAAGATTTCTCCACACAAGTAAAAGAAGGACAAAAGATCGCGATAGTCGGTCCGACCGGAGCCGGAAAGACAACGCTGATTAAACTTCTGATGCGCTTTTACGATGTCAATGAGGGTGCGATTCTTGTTGACGGGCACAATGTCAAAGACTTCAACCGTGGAGAACTGCGGCAGATGTTCGGCATGGTGCTTCAGGACACATGGCTTTTCAACGGTTCTATTCGCGATAATATCCGTTACGGAAAACTGGATGCGACTGATGAGGAAATTGTGGAAGCTGCAAAGGCGGCACATGCACATCACTTCATCCAGACTCTTCCGGACGGCTATGACATGGAGCTGAATGAGGAGGCAAGCAATGTTTCACAGGGTCAGAAGCAGCTCCTGACGATTGCAAGAGCCATTCTGGCAGATCCGAAGATTCTTATTCTTGACGAAGCGACAAGTTCTGTTGATACAAGGACAGAAATTCAGATCCAGAAAGCGATGGATAATCTGATGAAAGGAAGAACAAGTTTTATCATTGCCCACCGGCTTTCCACGATCCGTGATGCGGACCGGATTCTCGTTCTGAAGGACGGAGATATTGTTGAACAGGGAAAACACGAGGAACTCCTTGCGAAAGGCGGATTCTACGCAGAACTTTACAATTCTCAGTTTGAGGACGGAAGCGGAGCAATGGCTTCCTGAAAAAGTAAAAAGCAGATACAGAAAAACCCGGACCAGATGTCCGGGTTTTGTATATTCCTGAAACTAATAGATCGGATCGTGTTCATATTTTGGCTCGCATGTCAGTTGAATGCCAAGCTTTTTGAAAAGCTTAATATCTACAGAAGAAAGCATGACAGAGGTGTGTACCTGACATCCTTTCAGTTTCGGGAGCTGCTCCATCGCATGCTGTGCAGCCGGATTGGCAGCAGACGAAATGGAAAGGGCGATCAGAATCTCGTCAATGTGAAGACGAGGGTTCTTGCTTCCAAGATACTGTGTTTTCACTTTCTGAATCGGTTCAATGGCAGTCGGAGAGATCACATGGAGGTCGTGATCAATACCGGCAAGCTCCTTGAGGGCATTCAGGATCAGTGCCGCGGAAGGTCCGAGCAGGTTGGAAGTCTTTCCTGTCATGATCTTTCCGTCCGGAAGCTCGATAGCAGCAGCGGCAGCTCCGGTGCTCTCGGCACGGGAAAGTGCTGCGTCAACAACACGGCGATCATGGATGGTGACATGTGCCTGTTTCATCAGAAGCTCCAGTTTGAAGACCTCGGAGTCCGGGATATCTCCCTGCAGAAGATCACATTTTGCCTGATAGTATCGGCGGATGATTTCCTGGCGGGATGCTTCCTGGCAGACTTCGTCATCACAGATACAGTTTCCAGCCATATTGACACCCATGTCGGTCGGTGACTTGTACGGACTCTCTCCAAAGATCTGCTCGAACATGGCATTCAGAACCGGGAAGATCTCCACGTCACGGTTATAGTTGACAGTAGTCTTTCCGTATGCTTCCAGATGGAACGGGTCAATCATATTGACATCATTTAAGTCGGCTGTAGCTGCTTCATACGCGAGGTTCACCGGATGTTTCAGCGGAATGTTCCAGATCGGGAATGTCTCGAATTTTGCGTAGCCGGCCCGGATTCCGCGTTTGTTCTCATGATAGAGCTGGGAAAGGCAGGTCGCCATTTTTCCGCTTCCAGGTCCAGGGGCAGTGATGACTACCAGCGGTCTGGATGTCTCAATATAATCATTTCTTCCATATCCCTCATCGCTCACGATCAGAGGAATATTGGACGGATATCCTTCAATAATATAATGAGTGTAGACACGGATTCCCATGTTTTCAAGACGGTGGCGGAAGAGATCCGCGCTCTTCTGGCCGCTGTACTGCGTGATGACAACGCTGCCGACATAGAGACCGTTTTCTTCAAAGGCGCTTTTCAGGCGGAGTACATCATCATCGTAGGTGATACCAAGATCTCCGCGGACCTTGTTTTTTTCAATGTCACCGGCACTGATGACGATGACGATCTCAGCCGTATCGGAAAGCTGTTTTAAGAGTCTTAACTTGCTGTCCGGCTGAAATCCCGGAAGAACACGGGAAGCATGGAAATCATCAAAGAGTTTTCCACCAAACTCCAGATACAGCTTGTTGTCAAAATGACTGATCCGTTCACGGATATGCTCAGACTGCATATGGAGATATTTGTCATTATCAAATCCTATTTTCATACACAAACCATTCCTTCGCAAAAATTTATTTCTTGTCCTATATTTTGAAAATACTACCTGAATAGTATACTACAATTTACGGGAATTTTACAATATTTAATATGTAGAAAAGGAAGCTGGATCCTCACTAAAATTTCACAATGTTTTTATTGATTTGTATGAAGATCAAACTTATAATAAAATAGATAGCATGTAGGAGGAAAAGAATGGACAATCAGAATAATAAAAAGAACGATAACAATAATCGGCAGAATTATGGGATTATTATTATAACCACAATAATTGCTGCTGTTTTTGTCATGTTTCTCTATCAGCTCATGCAGGACACGCCATCTCAGGAGATTTCCTATACGAAATTTATGGATATGGTGGAACAGGGCGAAGTCAGGGAAGTCACTATTGACTCGGAAAAGATTACGATCATACCGAAAACGGAAGCGGAAAAGCAGCAGGATTCCCAGTCGGGAAGCAGTGACGGACAGGATACACTCACTCAGGGCAGTAACTGGTTTACACAGTTTAATACCGGATCTCAGGTAGAGTATTATACCGGGATTGTAGATGATCCGGAAATGTACAATAAGCTGGAGGAAGCGGGAGTTGAGGTCAGCAGGACGATTCCGGATTCGACATCCATGATGATTTTAAATCTTGTATTCAGTGTCATTCTTCCGTTTGCGCTAGTATTTATTCTGCTCAGTTTCCTGATGCGGCGAGTATCCAAAAGCAGCGGGGGCATGATGGGGATTGGAAAGAGCAATGCCAAGATGTATGTGGAAAAGACCACGGGCGTAACATTTCGTGATGTAGCCGGTCAGGATGAGGCGAAAGAGTCTCTGCAGGAAGTGGTAGATTTCCTTCACAATCCGGGCAAATACACGGGAGTCGGAGCGAAGCTTCCGAAAGGAGCGCTTCTGGTAGGCCCTCCGGGAACAGGTAAGACGCTGCTTGCAAAGGCAGTGGCAGGAGAGGCGAATGTGCCGTTTTTCTCTCTGTCGGGTTCTGCGTTTGTGGAAATGTATGTCGGAGTCGGAGCATCCCGTGTAAGGGATCTGTTTAAACAGGCACAGCAGATGGCGCCGTGTATTATTTTTATCGATGAGATCGATGCCATCGGAAAAAGCAGGGATTCGCAGCTCGGGGGAAACGATGAGCGTGAGCAGACGCTGAATCAGCTTCTGGCGGAGATGGATGGATTTGATACAAACAAAGGTCTTCTTCTACTGGCAGCAACGAACCGTCCGGAGATTCTGGACCCGGCTCTGTTAAGACCGGGACGGTTTGACCGCCGGATTATTGTGGAAAGACCGGATCTGAAAGGCCGTGTTGATATCCTGAAAGTACATGCAAAGGATGTGCGGATGGATGAGAGCGTTAATCTGGAGGAGATCGCACTTGCGACGAGCGGCGCGGTAGGATCAGATCTTGCGAATATGATCAATGAAGCGGCGATCAATGCGGTAAAGCATGGACGCCATGCGGTGAGTCAGTCCGACCTTTTTGAGGCCGTGGAAGTGGTTCTTGTAGGAAAGGAAAAGAAAGACCGGATCATGAGCCAGGAAGAGCGCAGGATTGTTTCCTACCATGAGGTGGGACATGCACTTGTGAGTGCGCTTCAGAAGGATTCCGAGCCGGTTCAGAAGATCACGATTGTTCCGCGTACGATGGGTGCGCTTGGATATGTCATGCAGACACCGGAGGAAGAGAAATTCCTCAACACCAAGAAGGAACTTGAGGCGATGCTGGTAGGGCTTCTTGCCGGACGTGCTGCGGAGGAGATCGTATTTGATACGGTTACGACAGGAGCTTCCAATGATATCGAGAAGGCGACCAAGGTTGCCAGAGCGATGATTACCCAGTATGGTATGTCCGAGAAGTTCGGTCTGATCGGACTGGAATCCATCCAGAACCGGTACCTTGACGGAAGGGCAGTCATGAACTGCGGTGAGGCGACAGCGGCTGAGATTGACTCTGAGGTCATGCAGATGCTGAAGGTTGCCTACGATGAAGCAAAACGTCTTCTGATGGAGAACAGGGAAGCACTTGACAAGATTGCAGCGTTCCTGATCGAGAAAGAGACGATTACCGGAAAAGAGTTTATGAAGATCTTCCACGAGGTCAAAGGAGTGTCCGAAGGGGAAGTCAAAAAAGAGGAACGGATCGCAATGAAGCCGGTAGAATTTCCGGATCATCCGGAGATCGAAGAAACTGTTCAGGCACCGGAGGAGACTGCAAACGAGGAAGAAAGCACAGGCTTTGGACCGACAGAAGAATAAAGACAGGAATTCAGCGTATGGGGATTGTCCATACGCTGTTCTTTTGCTAAAATAGATGGGGTTAAAGAGGTGAAGCGATGTTTGTAATTGAAGAAGAACTGAAAAAACTGCCGGCAAAGCCTGGAGTTTATCTGATGCATGATGAGAAGGACGAGATCATCTACGTGGGAAAAGCCATCAGCCTGAAAAACCGGGTGAGGCAGTATTTTCAGAGCAGCAGAAATAAGGGCGTCAAGATCGAGCAGATGGTCACGCACATCCGGCGGTTTGAATACATTGTCACAGATTCGGAACTGGAAGCTCTGGTACTGGAATGTAATCTGATCAAGGAACACAGGCCGAAGTACAATACCATGCTGATGGACGATAAGACATATCCCTTTATCAAGGTGACCGTCCAGGAACCGTTCCCGCGGATTATGATGGTGCGCAGGCAGGCAAAGGATAAGGCAAAGTATTTTGGACCGTTTACGAGTTCTCAGGCGGTGAAGGATATCATTGATATGGTAAGAAAGCTGTATCATTTAAGAAGCTGCAGCAGAAATCTGCCGAGAGATATCGGGAAAGAACGTCCGTGTCTGTACTACCACATCAAACAGTGTGATGCTCCGTGCCAGGGATATATTTCCAGCGAACAGTACAGGGAGTCCATTGACGAGGTCGTGAAATTTTTATCCGGGCATTATGACGGGATTCTGAAAGAACTGGAAGAAAAGATGATGGAAGCATCCGGGCAGATGGAGTTTGAAAAGGCAATCGAGTACCGGGAGCTGATCGGAAGTGTCAAGAAGATTTCGGAAAAGCAGAAGATCACCGATGCGGGAAAACCGGGAGAAGACCGGGATGTTCTGGCGGTTGCAAGGGAAGAGGGGGATGCTGTGGTACAGGTCTTCTTCATACGTGGAGGCCGCCTGATCGGACGGGATCATTTTTATCTGCGGACCGATCCGGACGAAACGAAGGCGGAGATCCTGACGAGCTTTATCAAGCAGTTTTATGCCGGGACACCGTATATTCCAAGAGAACTGCTGCTTCCGTACGAACTGGATGAAGCAGATATACTGATGGAATGGATGACTCGCAGAAGAGGACACAAAGTAACCGTTACAGTGCCGAAAAAGGGCGAGAAGGAAAAACTTTGTGAACTGGCGCAGAAAAATGCGGCGATGGTACTTGCAAAAGATAAAGAACACCTGATCCGGGAAGCCAACAGAACTACAGGAGCAGTCCGGGAACTGGAGGGAATTATCGGTGTTACCGGAATCCGCAGGATGGAGGCGTTTGACATCTCCAATACGAACGGGTTTGCATCGGTTGGTTCCATGGTAGTCTACGAGGATGGAAAACCGAAGAGAAGCGACTACCGGAAGTTCCGTATCAAGGGCGTAGTGGGAGCGGACGATTACGCAAGTATGCGGGAAGTGCTGACAAGGCGGTTCACACATGGACTGCAGGAAAAAGAAGAAGGAAAAGAGTTCGGAAGTTTTACTGTCTTTCCTGATCTGATTCTGATGGACGGCGGCAAGGGACAGGTGCATATCGCGGAGGAAGTGCTGGAGGAGCTGCATATCAGCATACCGGTCTGCGGCATGGTGAAGGATGACAGGCACCGCACGAGAGGACTTTATTACCACGATGAAGAACTCCCAATCCGGGCAGATTCAGAGGCGTTTAAACTGATTACACGTGTACAGGATGAGGCTCACCGGTTTGCCATCGAATTTCACCGGAAACTGCGGGGACAGGGGCAGGTTCACTCGATTCTGGATGATATTCCGGGAGTGGGACCGAAGCGGAGAAAAGATCTGATGAAACATTTTCAGAGTCTGGATGCGATCCGGCAGGCGGAAATCGAAGATCTGAAAAAACTTCCTACCATGAATGAAAAATCTGCCAGAGACGTGTACAATTTTTTCCACTGATATGATATACTATTCACAAAATGATTTTAACTGAGAAAATAAAGGAGAACAAATATGGGTGTGAAGCTTGAAAAACTAATTGAGAAGATGAACCTGAAGAATCTGACTCCGGATCTGGACCTGACCCAGTCGGAAATTCAGGTTCCGGATATCAACCGTCCGGCATTGCAGCTGACGGGATATTTTGACCATTTTGATTCTGAGCGTGTCCAGATTATCGGATATGTGGAGTATACGTATCTGGAAACACTGTCAGATGAGAAGAAGAAAGAGATGTATGCGCAGCTTCTCTCCTATGGAATTCCATGTATTGTATACTGCCGGAATATGGAGCCGGATGCGATGTTTCTTGAGATGGCCAATGAAATGAAAGTGCCGATTTTTCAGTCCTGTAAACAGACCTCTGCCTTTACTGCGGAAGTGATCCGTTGGCTGAATGTGGAACTGGCTCCATGCATTTCTATTCACGGGGTACTGGTTGATGTATATGGAGTTGGTGTTCTGATGATGGGTGAGAGCGGTATCGGAAAGAGTGAAGCAGCACTGGAACTGATTAACCGCGGCCATCGTCTTGTGACAGACGATGTTGTTGAAATCCGGAAAGTCAGCGATGATACTCTGGTTGGAAAAGCTCCCGATATCACCAGACATTTTATCGAGCTTCGCGGAATCGGTATTGTCGATGTCAAGAGTCTGTTTGGTGTACAGAGCGTCAGAGAGACACAGACGATCGATCTCGTGATCAATATGGAAGAGTGGGACAAGAACCGGGAGTACGACCGTCTTGGACTGAAAGAGGAATATACAGAATTTCTCGGAAATAAAGTCGTATGCCATTCGATTCCGATCCGTCCGGGAAGAAATCTGGCGATCATTGTGGAATCAGCGGCTGTCAACCACAGACAGAAACAGATGGGGTATAATGCGGCAGAAGAGTTATACAGACGTGTACAGGAAAGTCTGGCAAAATAAGAGGAAGGAAAGAACAGAGATGAATTATTGTTTTGGAGTTGATATAGGAGGTACCACCGTCAAGATCGGATTATTTCAGGAAGACGGAAACATTCGGGAAAAATGGGAGATAAAAACCAGAACGGAAGAGAAAGGCTGCAGGATTCTTCCGGATATTGCCAAATCTCTTTTGAACAGTCTGGAAAAGAATGGAATTCCGAAAGAGAATGTGGCCGGAATCGGAATCGGGGTCCCGGCTCCGATTACAGAAGACGGAGTTGTAAAGGCAACGGCAAATCTTGGATGGGAATATAAAAATGTGAAAGAAGAGATGGAGGAGCTGACAGGAATCCGTACTGCTACAGGCAATGACGCCAATGTGGCAGCACTTGGAGAAATGTGGCTCGGCGGCGGACGAGGCTGTAAAAATATGATTATGGTCACGCTGGGAACCGGTGTCGGAGGAGGAATCCTGATTAATGGAAAGATCCTGACAGGGGAACATGGAGCCGGCGGTGAGATCGGTCATCTCTGTGTCAACTACGAGGAAACGGACAGCTGTGGATGCGGAAATCATGGATGTCTGGAGCAGTACGCATCTGCGACAGGAATTACACGTCTTGCAAAGAAAAAGCTGGATTCCACTGACAGGGAGACTTTGTTGAGAAAAGGACCGGTCAACGCAAAGACCGTCTTTGATGCGGTAAAAGCAGGAGATGAAGTTGCCGATGAGATTGCTGTGGAGTTTGGAACATATCTGGGATATGCGCTCGCAAATCTTGCGGCTGCAGTAGATCCGGCCGCCATCGTGATCGGAGGCGGGGTATCCAAGGCAGGAGAAGTGCTTCTCCCGTACATCAAAAAGCCATATCAGGAGAGAGCGTTTTTTGCTGACCGCGACGTGAAATTTACACTTGCGGAGCTTGAAAATGATGCGGGGATCTGCGGAGCGGCAAAACTCGTTTTAGATTAATCATCTGAATAACAGAACATAAAGAAGGCCTCTGCGGCAGATCATATCTGCTGCAGGGGCCTTAATGCTGCGTTTTTTGTCCGGAACTATCTACTCGGAAGCGCTGTCTCCGCCGGAATCATCACTATGAGCTCCTCCACTGTTTGAATCGGAGGAAGTATTGTCAGATCCCTGAGTGCTGTCAGAGGAACTGCTGTTTCCGCTGTCGGAAGAGGATTCACTGTCCGAAGAATTACTGCTGTCGGAACTTTCGGAAGACTGGCTGTCTTCTGACTGATCAGAACTGTCTGAGCTTTCAGAATTACTGCTCGTAGAACGCCGTGTGGTTCTGTGTCCGGAACAGCTTTCGGTAGGTGCGGTATCTTTGTCAAAATATTCTGTCACAGAAGGACATCCGGATACAGCAAGTTTACCGGTGCTTGTGCAGACAGTCCGCTCAACAACAGAGTCCGGTGTTTCGAAGTCTGTGTAGGAAAGACCTTTTGTTGTATTGATCTGATCCATGATCTTTTTCCACATTCTTAGATGATAATTCCACTCCTGATCTGCGAGCGGGGTATTGTCATCATAACCGGTCCAGATCGTACAGGTATAATATGGAGTGTAACCTGCAAACCAGAGATCAACGTTGTTGGATGTTGTACCGGTCTTACCGGCAGCTGCCATATTGGAAAGACGGGCCGGAGTACCGGTTCCTTCTGTCAGAACGCCTTCCATTGCGCTTGTCAGAAGATATGCGGTGGATTCTTTCAGGACAGTACGCTTTTCCTGTGTCTGAGTACGGTCGAGCAGGACATTGCCGTCATGATCCAGAATCTTGGTGTACATGATCGGCTCCTGGTAAACACCGCCGTTTGCGATTGCGGCGTATGCCGCACACATTTCGTAGTTATACACACCGTCTGTGATACCGCCAAGGGCAAGAGACTGGTGAATATCTGTAAATACCTGACCCTCATCTGTAGTCCGGCTTTCAACCAGAGTGGAGAGTCCAAAGTTCTGACAGTAGGTAAAGCCAAGCTGCGGCGTAATCTCTGTCAGTGTCTTGACAGCGCAGATATTGGCGGACTGCTCAATCGCCTCCCGCATGGTCATATCACCGCGGTAATAATCGCCCCACCAGTTGGATACCGGAGTACCATCCGCGTATTCATAAGGTTCATCCTTGATGATTGTTGCCAGTGTTTCACCGGCGCTGTCAAGGGCAGGAGCGTAGGTAGACAGAATCTTAAAACAGGAACCAGGCTGTCTTGTAGATCCGGTGTATGCACGGTTCAGACTCATGCTGGAGGACTTGGTTCCACGGCCGCCGACCATGGCCTTGATCTGTCCGGTAGCCTGATCAATGACGGTCACTGATGCCTGAGGCTGCGGTGACAGATCGATTACTTCATCATATGTGTCCCCCTCCTGAGCAATAGAAGCCTTAAATTCTTCGATCACCTGGTACGCTTCTTCCTCCGAATCAAAAGTCAGTCCGTATTTCATATTCCGGAACTGCTTGATATGTCCGGAACTGTAGTTTTCCTGTGTCCCATCGGCACGGGTAACAGTCAGAGCATAGGACAGTCCATACTCTATGTTGGAAGGATAATTGCTGTCATCGTTGACGATCTGGTCACAGATTCCCTGGATTTCCAGATCCTGTGTGGAATAAATACTCAATCCGCCTTTATATAATGTATTGTAGGCCTGAGTTTCGCTGTAGCCAAGTCCGATATCCGGATCTTCCAGATCATTCAGAATCTGTTCTGTCAAAGCGTCCACAAAATAGCTCTGCGGAGTGGTGCTCTGTGTGATGTTCGTATTGACATTCTGAATACGGGAATATACATCATCCGCCAGTGCTTCATCATGCGCCTCCTGGGAAATATATCCCTGATCAAGCATGTTGTCGAGAACCTGCTCGCGGCGTTTCGCATTGTTGTCAGGATGTGTAATAGGATTGTAATAACTTGGACTCTGGGTAATCGCAGCGATGACCGCGCATTCCGAAAGAGTCAGCTGAGACACATCCTTGTTAAAGTACCGCTGGGAAGCAGCCTGTACCCCGAGTGTATTCTGGCCAAGGTTGATGGTATTCAGATAGTTTTCCATGATTTCGCTTTTTGACATCTGCTTTTCAAGCTTGAGTGCAAGATACTGTTCCTGAATTTTACGTTCCAGTCTGTCAAAGAACGTATCTTCCGACATGAAGTCAAAAATATTATTTTTGATCAGCTGCTGTGTCAGGGTCGATGCGCCTTGAGAAAAATCTCCGGTGGTGATACCGATGATTCCTGCACGGATGATACCTTTTGGATCGATACCGTTATGCTCATAAAAACGCTCGTCCTCGATTGCAACAAAAGCATGCTGAAGATCCTTTGGAATCTCGTCGATTGTCTTATAAACACGGTTGGAACCGGCTGAGGTCAGCCGCTCGGTTTCGGTCTTATTATCCGACGCGTAAATAACGGAAGTATATCCTGTTGGCTTTACGTCTTCCGGGGTGACATCCGGGGCATCATTGATGACTTTTTTGATAAAAATTCCGCCGCCCACACATCCGGCTACGACAAGAAGCAGGAGCGTCAGAAGAACTCCTTTGAAGATCCGTACGCCGAGACGTTTCTTTTTCAGTTTTGATTTTGAGGTAATGTCTTTTCGTTTCTTAGCAGCCTTTTTTCTACCATAGTTCATGAGCATATGCCTCCTTTTATACCAAACCATTATAGCAAATTTCAATATTGAAATAAAGAAAAAAATGCAATCTTCAGTATTCGCTGATAAAAATTTAAGAAAAAGTTTTGAAAATGTTGAAATTCCTGTTATAGTAGAAAAGAAGATACAGGAGGAACGAACATGGTCGAAGAATACAGGACAGTGCTTGAAAACGGGGAAGCGGAAATTGTTGAAAAGAGATCTCGTTTTCTGGCGGCGGTTTCCCATATTGACACGGAGGAAGAGGCGCTGGAATTTATAGAGAGCATCCGGAAAAAGCATTACAATGCTACGCACAACTGCTATGCCTATGTTCTGGGAGAGCGGTTTGAACTGCAGCGTTTCAGTGATGATGGAGAGCCGGGAGGAACCGCCGGGAAGCCGATTCTCGATGTATTGACAGGAGAGGACATCCATGACTCCGTGATTGTCGTGACCCGTTATTTTGGAGGAACGCTTCTTGGAACCGGCGGGCTTGTCAGGGCCTACTCCGGAGCAGCAAAAGAGGGACTTCTTGCAAGTGCTATTATTACCAGAAAACGAGGGATTAAACTGAAAATCCGGACTGAATATACCGGACTGGGGAAGATCCAGTACATCCTTGCCCAGAATGGGATTCATGTTCTGGACACCCGGTATACGGAAGCTGTCAGCATGGAGTGTCTGATTCCTTACAGAGAAAAGGGAAAAATGGAAAAAGAGCTGACAGAAGGGACAAACGGACAGGCGAAACTGGAGTGGGGCGAAGAGTGCTTTTTCGCAGTGCATAAGGGAGAAACGATGCTGTTTGAGAAATAGGGAAGGGGCTGTGTTTTACAGCCCCTTGCTTTTATAATACTACTGGAATTCCGGTTCGATCAAACCGTAAGTATTATTCTTTCTCTTGTATACAACATTGACTTCATCTGTCTCAGCGTTGGTAAATACATAGAAATTATGACCGAGAAGTTCCATCTGAATGCATGCGTCTTCCGGAAACATTGGTTTGATACCAAAGCGTTTTGTACGGATAATCTGAATAGAATCGTCTTCCACGCTGTCGTGATCATGATCTTCCACAAATGATTTGCTGAAATCCACACCAGCCTGATGTTTTTCAACCAGCTTGTTTTTATATTTGCGGAGCTGACGTTCGATGATCTCTTCGACAAGGTCGATAGAAACATACATATCGTTGCTGGACTGTTCGGAGCGGATAATATTTCCCTTGAGAGGGATAGTGACTTCAATTTTCTGCTCTTCCCTTTCCACACTGAGTGTAACGTGTATCTCGGTTTCAGGAGTGAAATATCTTTCCAACTTTCCAAGTTTGTGCTCGATTGTTTCCTTTAAAGCAGGCGTCACATCGATATTTTTTCCTCTGATAATAAATTTCATAAGCCCAACTCCTTTTTCCTGTATTTTCTGCCCGGCTGCGAAAGCAGTTCAATCTGGCAGAAGATCTGTTTTCAAATCATAGATTTGAATTCCTGCCCTTATTATACTACGAAGACTTTGGACATGCAATTATAAATAACTAAAAAAAATATTAAAAGTAATAAGTTTACTGACAAAATCTGAGAAGTACAAACAATAGAATGAAAAAACTATGCTTTTTTCTGGACGAATACAAAGAGGGCAGGATATAAAAACAGAATCCAGAAAACGAGGAAAGCGTAAACAAATGCTTTCCAGAGCAGGGCGGAGCCAAGGCCCGAGAGGAACAGCTTGAACAGGAGTGTGGAAAAAAGACCTGCAAGCAGTTTTATGGCCTGTGCGGTACGGGTGCGTGCCGCGGTGGAAAACCGGAGTCGTGTCTGTTCCAGATAAAGTCCTGCGGCGAAACCAAGTCCGGCTCCGGCGGCTTTGATACAGTCTGCGGCATATCTGACAGCCAGCCGGTCAAGGTGCATTAGAAGACAGGCGTAAAGAAGCACTGCAAAAGCACAGATGGCCAGGACGATACACAGTGTCCGGATATGGTCAAAAAGCCTGGAAGAAAATCTGGAGAAAAACCAGGAAAAGGCAAGGGAAACTGTCAGGGCAGCAAGCACATCCTTGGGTGTATGGACGCCCAGGTACATTCTTGAAAAACCGATCAGAAGAAATGCTGCGGTAAATAACACTTTCAGAATCCTGTTTCCGGCTTTCATTGCAAGGGGAGCAAACAGACAGGTGCCGCCTTGCGTGTGACCGCTTGGAAACGAATAACCGGTGGCATGGGAAACGGCACTCTTTACCGGCGGAAAATCCGGGTCCAAAACCCAGGGACGCGGAATCCGAAACGTAATCTTCATACTCTGTACGAAAAGCCCGGATGAAAAATAGGTCAGGCCCAGCTGACAGGCGAATGTTTTATTAACGCACCAGTAAAAGCAGCAGATTAATGCAAGAAGAAAGGTTTCCTGACCAAAACAGGTAACGAACTGAAAGAATTCGTTACCTGCAGGAGTCCGGATGCCTTCTAAAAACCATAAAAAATCCATATAGACACCTCAGAATAATTCACTTTTATTTTTTCGCGCTGTCACGTCTGCGCATTCTGGAATCCAGAATCTTTTTACGGATCCGGAGACTCTTCGGAGTCACTTCCAGAAGTTCATCTGTATCAATGAAATCCAGCGCCTCCTCCAGACTCAGGATACGCGGAGGAGAGAGTTTTAATGCGTCATCAGAACCGGAAGCACGAGTGTTGGTCAGGTGCTTCGCCCGGCAGACATTGATTTCGATATCATCGGTCTTTGCATTCTGGCCGACTACCATTCCGGCATAGACACGTTCCCCCGGAGTGATAAATAATGTTCCGCGTTCCTGGGCATTGAAAAGACCGTAGGTCAGAGCCTCGCCTGTCTCGAAAGCGATCAGAGAACCGTTTTTACGATACTGAATTTCGCCTTTGTACGGAGCGTAGCCGTCAAAGGCAGTGTTCATGATTCCGTTCCCCTTTGTATCGGTCAGAAAGTCGCCGCGGTATCCGATCAGGCCCCGGGACGGGATGGAAAATTCCAGTCTGGTGTAGGCACCGTTTGACATTCCCATATTCCGGAGTTCGCCCTTTCTCTGGCTCAGCTTGTCAATGACGGTTCCGGTAAACTCGTCCGGAACATCGATGTAGACAAGCTCCATCGGCTCTAACAGTTTTCCGTTTTCGTCTTCTTTATAAAGAACCTCTGCCTTGCTGACAGCAAATTCGTAGCCTTCGCGTCGCATGTTCTCGATCAGGACGGAAAGATGGAGCTCGCCTCGTCCGGACACTTTGAAGCTGTCCATGTCATCGGTATCTTCCACGCGGAGACTGACATCCGTATTCAGTTCACGGAACAGACGGTCGCGGAGATGACGGGAAGTTACGAATTTTCCTTCCTGCCCTGCAAACGGGCTGTCGTTAACCTTGAACTGCATGGAGATCGTAGGCTCGGAAATTTTCTGGAACGGGATCGGATCCGGATGTTCAGGGGAGCAGATCGTATCTCCGATGGAAATATCAGCGATACCGGAAATGGCAACAATAGAACCGATTCCGGCCTCTTTGACCTCGATTTTGTTCAAACCGTCAAACTCATAGAGCTTGCTGATTTTTACCCGTTTCTGCTTGTCCGGCTCGTGATGGTTGACAACGATGACATCCTGATTTACCCGGATTGTTCCATTGTCAACTTTTCCTACACCGATACGTCCCACATATTCATTATAATCGATTGTACTGATGAGCACCTGGGTGGCGGCGTCCGGATCTCCTTCCGGGGCAGGGATGTATTCCAGAATCGTCTCGAAAAGCGGGATCATATTTTCCGGTTTGTCATCCAGCTCCAGAATCGCGTACCCGCCTTTGGCAGAAGCGTACACAAACGGGCAGTCCAGCTGGCTGTCATCTGCGTCCAGATCCATAAAGAGCTCCAGTGTCTCGTCAATCACTGCATCCGGACGTGCTTCCGGACGGTCGATTTTGTTGATGCAGACAATGACCGGCAGCTTTAATTCCAGCGCTTTTTTCAGAACGAATTTGGTCTGCGGCATCGGCCCTTCAAAGGCGTCTACAACAAGGACAACACCGTTTACCATTTTGAGGACACGTTCTACCTCGCCGCCAAAATCGGCATGTCCCGGTGTATCAATAATATTGATTTTCGTATTTTTGTAGTGTACGGCTGTATTTTTTGAAAGAATGGTGATGCCGCGCTCACGCTCGATGTCATTGGAGTCCATGACACGCTCTTCAACTTCCTGATTCTCACGGAAGACGCCGCTCTGTTTTAAAAGCTCGTCAACCAGAGTTGTTTTCCCGTGGTCTACATGGGCGATAATGGCAATATTACGAATATCTTCACGTTTTATTTTCATATCGTTATATCCTTCTTTCTACTTATATAATGTAGCAACTTATATAGTCTACCATATTTTTTGGATTTTACAAGCATTTCTATCCATATTTATCGGAATATGTCGATCGAAATTTATGGAAAATCTTCCGGAATGGTCATATCCTTTCAAGGAGGGGCATAAAGTATTAAAGATAAAAAACTACGTATCAGAGGAAGGGAGAATTACATTTCATGTCAGATAAGATCATTGAAAACAACCAGGTAACGATTATGGGACAGGTGGCGACAACATTCGAATTCAGCCACGAAGTATTTGGAGAGGGCTTCTACACGATGGAAGTGCTTGTGAAGCGCCTGAGCAACTCGGAGGACCGGATCCCGGTCATGATCTCTGAGCGTCTGATCGATGTGACCCAGGATTATGTGGGAGAGTATATTATCGTTCAGGGACAGTTCCGGTCCTATAATCGGCATGAGGAACAGAAAAACAGACTTGTGCTGTCCGTCTTCGCAAGGGAAGTGTCCTTTGTGGAGAGCGATGAGGATATGGACGGTGTCAAGACAAACAGCATTTTTCTGGACGGCTATATCTGTAAAGCACCGGTATACAGAAAGACTCCGCTTGGAAGGGAAATTGCGGACCTTCTGCTGGCCGTCAACCGACCGTACGGGAAATCAGACTATATTCCATGTATCTGCTGGGGACGTAACGCAAGGTTTGCCTCCTCGTTTGAAGTCGGCGCGCATGTACATATTCTCGGACGGGTACAGAGCCGGGAATATATAAAAAAATTCTCGGAGACGGAGACAGAGAAAAGAACCGCTTATGAAGTGTCGGTAAGCAAGCTGGAATGCCAGGAAGAATAAGGACCCAATGCTGGCAGGACTCGTTGAATTGATGTTTGACACATGTTGGGAATAGTGATAAACTTTCAGTAATGACGATTTAATGTTCTAAAGTGTGAAAAGGAAACAAACGAGTTGGAGGTAATATTATGTCGATATTTACAGGGTCAGGTGTAGCGATTGTGACACCATTTTTACCGGATGGTTCCGTAAACTATGATAAGCTCGATGAACTGATTGAGTATCATATTGATCATAAGACGGATGCGATTATTATCTGTGGTACGACCGGTGAGTCATCCACGTTGACAGAAGAAGAGCATATGGAGTGCATCAAATTTACGATTCAGCAGGTGAAAAAGAGAGTCCCGGTCATTGCAGGAACGGGGTCAAATGCGACATTTACGACAATCGAAATGTCAAGAGAAGCGGTTGAGTACGGTGCGGATGCTCTGCTTCTTGTAACGCCTTACTATAACAAGGCGACACAGAAAGGACTGGTTGCTCATTACAGGGCGGTAGCCGATGAGGCGAAGGCGCCGATTATTCTCTACAGCGTAGCAAGCCGGACCGGTCTGAATATTGCACCGGAGACGGCAGCAGAGCTTGCCAAAATCGATAACATCGTGGCAATCAAAGAAGCATCAGGAAATATTTCCCAGATTGCGAAAATCATGCAGCTGACGGACGGAAAGCTGGATCTGTATTCGGGCAATGACGATCAGATCGTCCCGCTTCTGTCTCTTGGAGGCAAGGGAGTCATCTCCGTTCTTGCCAATATTGCACCGGAGTATACCCATGACATCTGCCGGAAGTTCTTTGACGGCGATCTGAAAGGAAGTCTGAAGATGCAGCTGGATGCGTTGCCGCTGATCGACAAACTGTTCTGCGAGGTTAATCCGATTCCGGTAAAGACGGCGATGAATCTGCTTGGAAAAGAAGTTGGAGGTCTGAGAATGCCGCTTTCCCCGATGGAAGAGGCTCACAAACAGGCTCTTGCAGAAGAGATGAAAAAGTTTGGAATGAAACTGGCTTAACAGAATCAGGAAAAGAAAAGAGGGAGCCGAAAGGCGCCCTCTTTGGATATGCGAAAGGAGAAGAGCGAAGATGGTAAGAATAATTATGCATGGCTGTAATGGGAAAATGGGACAGGTGATCACCCGGCTCGCGGCAGAAGACGGCAATTGTCAGATTGTGGCAGGAATTGATACATTCCGCGGGATTGAAAATACCTATCCGGTATTTGACAACCTGAAAGACTGTGATGTGGAAGCTGATGTTGTGATCGATTTTTCAAACGCAAAAGCGGTGGACGGGCTTTTGGAAGCCTGCTGCGAAAAGAAACTTCCGGTAGTGCTTTGTACGACCGGTCTTTCCGAAGAGCAGCTTCAGAAAGTGGAAGACGCGGCAAAAGAGACGGCTGTTCTTAAATCTGCCAATATGTCTCTCGGCATCAATCTGCTGATGCGTCTTTTGAAGGATGCTGCCAAAGTCCTTGCCCCGGCAGGATATGATATTGAAATTGTTGAAAAGCATCATAATAAAAAGGTAGACGCGCCAAGCGGAACAGCGCTTGCACTTGCCGATGCCATCAATGAGACCCAGGATCCACAGTACGCATACTGTTTTGACAGAAGTCAGGAGAGAAAGCCAAGGGAAAAAAGAGAGATCGGAATCTCGGCTGTCCGCGGCGGAACGATCGTCGGGGAACACGAGGTGCTCTTTGCGGGAGAGGATGAAGTGATTGAGTTTAAGCATACCGCTTATTCCAAAGCGGTGTTCGGAAAAGGAGCACTGGAAGCGGCAAAATTCCTGGCAGGGAAGCCGGCAGGAAGATATGAAATGAGCGATGTGATTTCATTTTAATTCTTACATGAATAAAATCTGATTTTCTGCAGATAGTAAGTAGTGCAAATTCTATTTGCAGGAGGGAAAAAGATGAAATCTTGGAAACGAGCCGCTCTTGTTCTGCTGAGTGTGTTCATGCTTGGCTGTATGACTGCATGTTCAGGAGAAAACCGTGTCAATGATGCGACAAACGGAAGCAATACCGGGAACACGCTGGAGGAAGATATCAATAATGGAGCTGACGCCCTGGAAGACGGAGCCGAGGACTTGAAAAATGGTATCGAAGACGGAGCCCGGGATATCAAAGATGGCGTGGAAGATGCGCTGGATGGAAACAGCAGAACAGATATGGACAGATAAGAGAGCCTTTTTGGCTCTCTTATCTGCGATTATGGAGGAGATATTTGGCTTGACGGAAGAGAGGAACCTGTGTTAATGTAAGAAAATAAATTGACGTGGTAAAGTAAAAAAGTGTTGGGAGGTAAAAAGATGCGGTTCCGTCCTTGTATTGATATACATAATGGCAAAGTAAAACAGATTGTAGGCGGAAGCCTCACCGACCGGGGGGACAGGGCCAGCACCAATTTTGTGGCGGATAAACCGGCAGACTGGTTTGCGGGCAGATATCAGGAGGACGGCCTTTATGGAGGTCATGTTATTCTTCTGAATCCGGCATCGTCTCCGTATTTTGAGGAGACAAAAAAGCAGGCACTTCGGGCCCTTCAGGCATTCCCCGGAGGACTTCAGATCGGAGGCGGTATCCGGGCGGATAATGCCGGAGATTATTTAGATGAGGGAGCGAGTCATGTCATTGTTACATCTTATGTTTTTTCCGACGGCCGGATCCGGTGGGATCATCTGGAACAGCTGAAAGATGCCGTGGGAAAGGAGCGGATTGTTCTGGATTTAAGCTGCAGAAAACGAGATGGAAAATATCTGGTTGTCACAGACCGGTGGCAGAAATTTACGGACACTGAAGTGACCCGGGAACTTTTGAATATGCTGGCCGGTTTCTGTGCCGAGTTTCTGATTCACGGTGTTGACGTGGAGGGACGCTCTGCGGGAATCGATCAGGAGCTTGCCGGAATCCTTGGAACATGGGAGAAAGCCGGCGAAATACCTGTGACGTACGCCGGCGGAATTGCATCCATGGAGGATATAAGGATATTGCAGAAAGCAGGAAAAGACAGGGTGGATTTTACCGTGGGAAGTGCTCTGGATCTTTTCGGAGGAGAGCTAAGCTACGATGAAATCAGACAGAAGTATCATGGCTGACGTTTGTGAACACGGTGGAAAGAGTTTGTGAACACTTTAGAAACAGGTTGAACAAGCCCGTGGATAGTGTTAAAATGAGGAATGGATTAATTTTTTAGAACGATAAGGAGCAGTAAAAAATGGGACTGATACAGAAAGTGTTTGGTACACACAGCCAGCATGAGTTAAAGAGAATCTATCCGATCGTAGATCATATCGAAGCTTTGGAACCTGAGATGCAGAAGCTTTCTGATGAAGAATTAAGAGATAAAACGAGAGAATATAAGGAACGGTACGCAAAGGGAGAAACTCTGGATGACCTGCTTCCTGAGGCATTTGCCACAGTAAGAGAGGCAGCAGTAAGATCCATCGGAATGAAACATTACCGTGTACAGCTGATCGGCGGTATTGTCCTTCATCAGGGACGTATTTCCGAGATGAAGACCGGTGAAGGAAAGACACTTGTATCCACACTGCCGGCTTACTTGAATGCCCTCACGGGAGAAGGTGTTCATATCGTTACTGTCAACGACTATCTGGCAAAGCGTGACGCCGAGTGGATGGGAAAAGTACATGAATTTCTGGGACTGAAAGTCGGAGTCGTATTAAACGATATGGACAATGACCAGAGAAGAGCGGCCTATGCCTGTGATATTACATACGTCACCAACAATGAACTTGGATTTGATTATCTGAGAGATAACATGGTGATCTATAAAGAGCAGCTTGTACAAAGGGGACTGAAATACGCCATCATCGATGAGGTCGACTCCGTTCTGATCGACGAGGCAAGAACCCCTCTGATTATTTCCGGCCAGAGCAGTAAGTCCACAAAGCTCTACGAGGCGTGTGATATTCTTGCGCAACAGATGGAGCGTGGAGAAGCAAGCGGTGAATTCTCTAAGATGAATGCAATTCTTGGTGAAGAGATTGAAGAAACCGGAGACTTCATCGTCAACGAAAAAGAGAAGGCCATCAACCTGACGGAAGACGGTGTAAAGAAGGTTGAAAACTTCTTCCATATTGAAAATCTGGCAGATCCGGAAAATCTGGAGATCCAGCATAATATCATCCTGGCCCTGAGAGCACACAACCTGATGTTCCGTGACAAGGATTATGTAGTAAAAGACAACGAAGTGCTGATCGTCGATGAGTTTACAGGACGTATCATGCCGGGAAGAAGGTATTCCGACGGACTTCATCAGGCAATCGAGGCAAAAGAGCATGTAAAAGTCAACCGGGAGAGTAAAACACTTGCAACGGTTACCTTCCAGAACTTCTTTAATAAGTATGAAAAGAAATGTGGTATGACAGGTACCGCCCTGACAGAAGAAAAAGAGTTCCGCGATATCTACGGAATGGATGTTGTGGAAATTCCGACCAACAAACCGGTTATCCGGAAGGATCTGGACGATGCTGTTTACAAGACCAAGAAAGAGAAGTTTAACGCAGTATGCGATGCTATTGAGGAAGCACATGCAAAGGGGCAGCCGGTTCTGGTTGGTACGATTACCATTGAGACCAGTGAGCTTTTAAGCAAAATGCTCAGAAAACGCGGTATCCGCCATAATGTCCTGAATGCCAAGTTCCATGAGCTGGAAGCACAGATCGTAGCTGAGGCCGGACAGCACGGCGCGGTTACGATTGCGACCAATATGGCGGGCCGTGGTACCGATATCAAGCTGGATGAAAAAGCAAGAGAAGCCGGCGGCTTAAAGATCATCGGTACAGAGCGTCATGAATCCAGACGAATTGACAACCAGCTCCGCGGACGTTCCGGACGTCAGGGCGATCCGGGTGAATCCCGTTTCTACCTTTCTCTGGAAGACGACCTGCTCCGCCTGTTCGGCTCTGAAAAGCTGATGTCCGTATTCAATGCGCTGGGCGTGGAAGACGGAGAACAGATTGAACACAAGATGCTTTCAGGAGCGATTGAAAAGGCGCAGAAGAAGATCGAGTTCAACAACTATGGTATCCGTAAGAATCTTCTGGAATATGACCAGGTTATGAATGAACAAAGAGAGATTATCTACGAAGAACGCCGCCGTGTGCTTGACGGGGAAAGCATGAGAGATTCCATCTATCATATGATTACAGAATATGTGGAAGATCTTGTTGACAGATATGCTCCGGCTGACAGATCCGGTGATGAGTGGGATCTGGAAGGCATGGATGTGGCGCTTCATGAGACCATTCCGATGATTCAGGCTGTGACCGGGGAAGATGTGAAGAAAAAGCAGCAGAAAGAGCTGAAGCATCTTCTGAAAGAACGTGCTGTCAAAGCATACGAGGCAAAGGAAGCAGAATTCCCGGAACCGGAACATTTAAGAGAAGTAGAGCGTGTCGTACTGCTCAGAGCGATTGATGGCAGATGGATGGATCATATCGACGATATGGACCAGCTTCGTCAGGGAATCGGTCTTCAGGCATATGGGCAGAAAGATCCGCTCGTGGAATACAAGATGCTTGGATACGACATGTTCGGTGAGATGACAAAGGCTATTGAGGCGGATACGATCCGTGTGCTCTTCCATGTCAAGATGGAACAGAAAGTGGAAAGAGAACAGGTTGTAAAAGTAACAGGAACAAACAAGGACGACTCGGCATCCCATGCGCCGAAAGTCCGCACAGAAAAGAAAGTTTACCCGAATGATCCGTGTCCATGCGGAAGCGGCCTGAAATACAAACAGTGCTGCGGGAAAAAGAAATAATAAAAATAAAAGAGGTGAGAACAGTGGTTGAGCTTGAACAGCTGAGACTGGAACTGCAGGCATTCGAGGAACCTCTTAAGGAAGTAAGGGATTCACTTTGACCTGCCGGGCAAAGAAAAAAGAGTAGAAGAACTGGAACGTAAAATGGAAGAACCGGATTTCTGGGAGGATACGGAAGGCTCCCAGAAAGTCATGAAAGAACTCAAAATGCTGAAAGATACACTGAAAACGGCGGAAGAGCTGAATCAGCAGTATGAAGATACCGGAGTCCTTCTGGAAATGGCAGAAGAAGAACAGGATGAAAGTCTTATCGGAGAGATCCGTGACGGAGTCAAAAGGCTGGATGAGCACCTGGAGGAGGTACGGATCAGCACGCTCCTCGGGGGAGAGTATGATAATTGTGATGCGATCGTGACACTCCATGCCGGAGCAGGAGGCACGGAGGCCTGTGACTGGAACCAGATGCTTTACCGGATGTATTCCCGGTTTGTGGAGCGTCATGGATTTTCGATGGAGGTTCTGGATTATATTGACGGTGACATTGCGGGAATCAAAAACGTGACCTTTGAAGTTCACGGGGAAAATGCGTATGGATTTCTGAAATCCGAGAAAGGGATACATCGTCTGGTACGGATTTCACCGTTCAATTCGGCGGGAAAACGTCAGACATCTTTTGCGTCCTGTGATGTGATTCCGGATATTGACAAAGAGATCGATATCGAGATCAATGAAGATGATCTGAAGATCGATACCTACCGGTCAAGCGGGGCAGGAGGACAGCACATTAACAAGACGTCCTCCGCAGTCCGGATCACGCATCTTCCGACCGGGATTGTCGTACAGTGCCAGAATGAGCGCTCGCAGCATCATAATAAGGATAAAGCGATGCAGATGTTAAAGGCAAAGCTGTATTTGATGAAAGAACAGGAACAGGCGGAGAAGATGTCCGGTATCCGCGGAGAGGTCAAGGATATCGGATTTGGAAATCAGATCCGCTCTTATGTTATGCATCCATACAGTCTTGTCAAGGATCACAGGACAAACGAAGAATCCAGTAATGTAGGAGCAGTGATGGACGGCGAGATTGACAGATTCATCAATGCATATCTGAAACAGGAGAGTGTACATGGATAAGACGAAATACTATGTGCTGAACAGAAAAGCGGTTCCGGAAGTCCTGTTGAAAGTTGTGGAGGTCAAGCATCTGCTTGCGACACAGAAGGGACTTACGATCGGCGAAGCGGCAGAACAGGCAGGAATCAGCAGAAGTTCCTTTTATAAATACAAAGATGATATTTTCCCGTTTCATGAAAATGAAAAGGGACAGACTATTACCATGGTCCTGCAGATGGAAGATATTCCAGGGCTTTTGGCAGAGATTTTGGGTGAAGTTGCACAGTGCAGGGCAAACATTCTGACTATTCACCAAAGTATTCCGCTCAATGGAGTGGCAACGCTTACCATGAGTGTGGAAGTCCTTTCCACAACAGGAAATCTCTCGGAAATGGTTGCGAAAATCGAAGAAAAAAACGGAGTTCATTATCTGAAAATAGTAGGGAGGGAATAAAAATGATAAGTGTTGCGGTACTGGGCTATGGTACAGTCGGATCCGGAGTAGTGGAAGTGTTCCGGCAAAATCAGGAGAAGATTGACCGGTGCGCAGGAGATCAGGTGCGGATCAAATATGTTCTGGATCTGCGTGATTTCCCGGAGGATCCGGTGCAGGAGCTGATTGTGCATGATTTTGAAAAAATTGTCAGTGATGAAAGTGTGGATATTGTCGTAGAGGTAATGGGCGGTCTGGAACCTGCTTACACCTTTGTGAAGAGAAGTCTGGAAGCCGGGAAAAATGTGGTAACCTCCAATAAGGCGCTTGTGGCTGCGCATGGAGCGGAGCTGTTGAAGACCGCAAAAGAGAACCATGTCAACTACCTCTTTGAGGCGAGTGTGGGAGGCGGTATTCCGATTATCCGTCCGCTTGTCTCTTCGCTTACGGCGGATGAGATTGAAGAGATTACGGGAATCCTGAATGGGACAACGAACTATATGATGACGAAGATGTTTTATGAGGGAGCCGATTACGATGAAGTATTGAAAGAAGCACAGGCAAATGGATTTGCAGAACGGAATCCGGAGGCGGACGTGGAAGGTATGGATGCCTGCAGGAAAATAGCGATTCTGTCTTCCATTGTGTCCGGAAAGCAGGTGGATTTCCGCGATATTTATACAGAAGGCATCACGAAGATTACTGTCCAGGATATGCGCTACGCAAAACAGATGAATGCGGTAATCAAACTGCTTGCTACGATGAAGCGGGACGAAGAGAAGCTTGAGGCGGTTGTAGCCCCGTTCATACTTCCGGCAGAGCATCCGCTTGCAAGTGTGAATGGAGTGTTCAATGCGATTTTCGTGCATGGCAACGCTTTGGGGGATGCAATGTTCTATGGAAGCGGCGCAGGAAAGATGCCGACGGCCAGCGCAGTAGCGGCAGATATCGTGGAAGCTGCGAAATACAGAAACGAGACAATCTGCGAATACTGGTCCGGAGAGCGTCTGGAACTTGAAAGCCGCCTGGATGTAAAAAGAAAGTTTTTTGTCCGGATGTCCGGAAGCAGGGCAGCATATGAAGAACGGATCAGAGATACTTTTGGCAAGGTTGAATTCGTGGAGGCTGATGGCTGCGAAGGAGAATTCGGATTTATTACAGATGTCATGAAAGAAGGGGAATACGAAGACGCGGCTGCAAGGTTTGACAATGTCATTCACATGATCCGTGCAGCATCATAAGATAGATTATAAGACGAAAACAGAAGGGAATGATTGCGGATGAAATATATTATCATTCTTGGGGACGGTATGGCAGGAGAGCCGCTGGAGTGTATTGGGGGAAAGACGACGCTGGAACAGGCTTTGACGCCTGAGATGGATCGCCTTGCAAAGATGAGCGAAATCGGGCTCGTCTCAATGGTGCCGGAGGGGATGGCACCTGGAAGTGATACGGCCAACCTGTCGGTCCTTGGGTATAATCCCGAAGTATATTATACCGGAAGGTCGCCTCTTGAGGCGCTCAGTATCGGAGTAGGGATGGAAGAGGATGATGTATCGTTCCGCTGCAATCTGGTCACGCTGACCGAGGATGCATCACTCTCTTATGAAGATCAGAGAATTGTGGACCACAGCTCGGATGAAATTAATACCAGAGATGCAGGTGTCCTTCTGGAGGTTCTGAAGGAGGAAGTGTTAAAACCGGGATTTGAGCTGTACCGCGGGACATCCTACCGCCATCTCCTGCTTTGGAAGAATGGACACGAAATGGAACTGACGCCGCCCCATGATATTCTGACAAATCAGATCCGGGAATATCTTCCGGGGGATCCGATGCTTTTGGCAATGATGAAAGAAAGCTATCGAGTTTTAAAAGAGCATCCGGTTAATCTAAAACGGAAAGCCCAGGGGCTTCGACCGGCCAATTCCGCCTGGTTCTGGGGAGCGGGAAAAAGGCCAAAACTGCCGGATTTTCAGGAAAAGACCGGAAAAAGAGGCGTGATGATTTCGGCGGTGGATCTCCTGAAAGGGATTGCCGCCGGAAGCGGAATGAAAATTGTTCATGTAGAAGGAGCGGACGGCGGCCTTCATACGAATTATGAAGGAAAGGCACAGGCGGCAGTCCGTGCGCTGCTTGATGAAGGCTACGATTTCGCCTATATCCATGTGGAAGCGCCGGATGAAATGGGACATCAGGGCAGCGTGGAAAAGAAGGTCCGGGCAATCGAATTTCTGGATCAGAGGCTGATCCGGATTGTCAGGGAGGCGATGGATGCATCGGGAGAACCGTACAGACTGCTGATTCTGCCGGATCATCCGACACCGATTGCTGCCAGAACACATACCGCGGATCCGGTTCCCTATCTTCTCTACGACAGAAAAAGACCTGAAAACGGGGCAGAGAGCTACTGTGAAAGGACGGCTGTGCAGTCAGGAAGATGGGAAAAAAATGGATATCATCTGATCGAACACTTATTTGAATACTAGGAGGAAATTATGCTGATAGTAAAGAAATTCGGGGGAAGCTCTGTCGCAAACAGAGAAAGAATCTTCAATGTGGCAAGGCGCTGCATTGAGGATTATAAAAAAGGGAATGATGTAATTGTAGTACTTTCAGCTATGGGAGATACAACAGACGAACTTCTGGAACTGGCGCAGAGCATCAATCCAAACGCGCCGAAAAGGGAGCTGGATATGCTCCTGACTACGGGAGAGCAGGTATCCGTTGCGCTGATGGCGATGGCATTTCACTCATATGATGTCCCGGCAATCTCTTTGAACGCTTTTCAGGTGCGGATGCACTGTACGGCAAGATATGGAAATGCAAGATTCAAACGGATCGATACTGAGCGGATCCAGCATGAACTGGAAGCGAGAAAGATTGTAATTGTGACCGGATTCCAGGGAATTAACAAATACGATGATTACTCTACCCTGGGACGAGGCGGTTCCGATACTACTGCGGTTGCGCTTGCGGCAGCACTTCATGCTGACAAGTGCGAAATCTATACCGATGTGGACGGTGTCTACACGGCAGATCCGAGAATTGTAAAAAATGCAAGAAAAATTGACGAGATTATTTACGATGAAATGCTGGAACTTGCGACTTCAGGAGCAAAGGTGCTTCATAACCGGTCCGTTGAGATGGCCAAGAAGTATGGCGTCGAGCTGGTTGTACGCTCCAGTCTTACATCAGAAGAGGGAACCGTAGTCAAGGAGGTAGTAAAAATGGAAAAAATGTTAATCACCGGTGTGGCGGCTGACAGAAATACAGTAAGAATTTCTGCGATTGGAGTAAAAGATGAGCCGGGAATCGCGTTCAAAATCTTTAATACACTTGCGAAAAACAACATCAATGTGGATATCATCCTGCAGTCTGTAGGAAGAAACGGAACAAAGGATATTTCTTTTACCGTATCCGAGGAAGATCTGAAAGAAGCACTTGCTATTCTTGAAGAGAAAAAAGAAGTTCTTACGATCAAAGAGCTTACATACAGCACCGATGTGGCAAAGGTATCCATTGTAGGAGCCGGTATGCTCAGCAATCCGGGAGTTGCGGCAAAGATGTTTGAATCTCTGTTTAACTCCAACATCAATATCAACATGATTTCCACATCTGAAATCCGTATCACTGTTCTGATCGATGAAAAAGATACAGAAAAAGCAATGATTGCAATCCATGACGGATTTGGACTGAATGATTAAAAAACAGAAAAATAAGAAATCCCCTTTCCGTTAGTACGGTTAGGGGATTATTTGTCTTTCAGAAATCCACGAACAATCTGACGGTCATTTTCAGAGGAGTACCGGTATTTCATAATAAGGTCGATTTCCGGATCCGTTAAGCAGATTGAGTGTTTCTGATCTTCTGTTTCGCAAAGATGATACTGATAGACCGGAAAGGATTCTTGAATCTGATCGGCATCAATGACACCGGCGACCAGTTCATCAAGCGTGATTTTATAAAAATCAGAAAAACGGATCAAAGTAGACAGGTCCGGTTCTCTGAGCGCCTGTTCGTAGTGAGAGTACGCCTGTCTGGTAATGTTCAGGATAGAGCTGAGTTGTTTCTGTGTGTAGTTGTATTTTTTGCGAAGAGTCCTGAGATTCTTTGCAAGCTGTACATTTGCCATGGCATACCTCCATTTTTAGAAACAGTATATCAGTTTCTATGTAAAAATTCAGATAATGCCACAAAATGTATCTATGGAAAGAAAAGCAACAAAACGTTGCTATTTATAATTTACTTAATGTGCTGTTGTGATAAAGAACAGAAAACGTTACATCTTCTGAAAACCAGGAGGGCGGAGTAAAGGAATCGGCCATCTCTACAGAAGGAAATTCTACTTCTGCCAGCATAAGCGGGGCCAGGTCTCCCTTAAAACAGTCGAGTTCGATTGTCAGTCCGCCTTCGAGAGGAATCAGATAACGTCTTTTCTGAATCAGTCTTCCGTCAATTTTGGTAAGAAGATGTTCATAGGCCTCCTTTGTAAGAGGAAGGTTATATTCTTCGCGGACCATCAGGCCTTTGGATTTATAGGTCAATGTATAATCCTCGTCCGACCGGCGGATACGAACAACGGGACTGGTATTCAGATAGCCCTGCTCCATCTCATGATATGGAAAATCTTCCAGAGGCAGAGGGCAGGATTCGATGAGGTATTTACGTTCAATTTCCACAAATGTTTCCTCCTTGTAATAGTATGATCTGTTCTTTCAGTATAAATGTACTGCGGAAGGAAAACAAGGGAAAAGGGACTTAGGTTGCTTTTTTTTATAGAGTCTGATAGAATCAAAAACGAACAAGGAGGAGAAAATCATGAGAAAAAAAGCCTGTGCTTTGGCGGCTGCGGTCCTTGCCGGCATGATGGCCTTTGCCGGATGCGGTGGAGACTTTGATGCAGCAGGGTATGTACAAGCCGTACTCGATGAGAGACTCCAGGGGGAATTTACGGAGGCGTCCAGAATCATGGATACATCCGAATATGAACTGAAACAGGATTATGAGGCGGCTGTCGATCAGTTTGTCTATGATTATCTGACATCCGGTTATGATGAACTCAGTGATTATACATTGTATGAGTACGAAACACTTGTAAAAGAGATTTTCAGTGTGATGAAATATGATGTGCAGAAAGCGGAGAAGACAGATTCAAAAGAGTACGAAGTATCTGTGGAGATTCAGCCGGTAGATCTGTTTGTCAATTACGTACCTGCGCTGCAGGAGGCATCAAAGGAAATTGAACAGTCCGCGCAGAACGGAGGATATGAAGGAACAGAAGAAGAAATTCAGGAGATGATGCAGTATGATTATTTATTCAGAGCATATGATCTTCTGGAAGAAGCGTACCTGAATATGCAGTACTCCGATCTGGAGACCGTGATTGTGAAAGTGGAGGCAGATAACGGAAACACCTATTCGGTCAGTGAGGAAGAATACCAGACACTTCTGGAACAGTTTTTCCGAATGGACGAAGTCGGCAGCACGGACTAAGAGTCAAAATGCGGCTTCCGGCAGAAAACGGCGAAAATATGAGGAAAAGTAAAGGTAAGACTGGAAATTCGAATAAGAATATGGTATACTCATACAATCAGTGTAATGTAGATAAGTCTGCCGACTTTTCGCATATACGATAAGATTTAGGAGGAAATGTAAATGAGTTTACAAGTAGAGAAACTGGAACACAACATGGCGAAACTGACGATCGAAGTTTCTGCCGAAGAACTGGAAAAAGCACTCCAGGGAGCTTACAACAAGCAGAAGAAAAACATCAGCATCCCAGGATTCCGTAAAGGAAAAGTGCCGCGCCAGATGATCGAAAAAATGTACGGACCGGAAGTTTTCTATGATGACGCTGCAAACCAGCTGATTCCGGAAGCATACGGAAAAGTATATGATGAAGAGGATCTTGAGATCGTATCACAGCCGAAGATTGATATCGTACAGATTGAAAAAGGCAAACCATTTATTTTTACAGCTGAGGTGGCTTTAAAGCCGGAAGTTACATTAGGAGAATACAAAGGATTAAAGGTTGAAAAGATTTCCAACCGTGTGACACAGAAAGAGATCGAAGCAAAACTTGTTGAAGAACAGGAAAAGAACGCAAGAACAGTTTCTGTGACAGACCGTCCGGTTCAGGATAAAGACGAAGTTGTACTTGACTTTGAAGGATTTGTAGATGGTGTTGCTTTTGAAGGCGGAAAAGGAGAAAACTACCCGCTGACAATCGGCTCCGGAGCATTCATCCCGGGATTTGAAGAGCAGCTGATCGGCGCAAACCTGGAAGAAGAAAAAGAAGTGAATGTAAAATTCCCGGAAGAGTACCATGCAAAAGACCTGGCAGGAAAAGAAGCAGTCTTCAAATGTACAGTGCATGAGATCAAAGTAAAAGAACTTCCGGAACTGGATGACGAGTTCGCATCCGAAGTTTCCGAGTTTGAAACTCTGGACGCTTACAAAGCAGACATCAAGGCAAAGATCAAAGAGCAGAAGATCGCAGAAGGCAAGAGAAAACAGGAAGACAAAGCAGTAGAAGAAGCTGTTGCAAACGCGCAGATGGATATTCCGGATGCCATGGTTGACACAGAAGTAAGACAGATGGCAAATGATTTTGCTCAGAGATTACAGCAGCAGGGGCTGACTCTTGATCAGTACTTCCAGTTTACAGGAATGACAGCTGAGAAGATGACAGATGAGCTGAAACCGCAGGCATTAAAGAGAATTCAGACAAGACTTGTTCTGGAAGCGATCGTAAAAGCGGAAAACATCGAAATCAGCGATGAGAAAATCGACGAGGAAATCCAGAAGATGGCTGATGCTTACAAGATGGAAGCAGACAAGCTGAAAGAATTCATGGGAGAAAAAGAAAAAGAACAGATGAAACTGGACATGGCTGTTCAGGAAGCTGTTACATTCCTTGTTGATAATGCGGTAGAAGAATAAGAGACATAAATAATAAGGAGGCATATTGCATGAGTTTAGTACCTTATGTCATTGAGCAGACAAGCCGTGGAGAGCGTTCATACGACATCTACTCAAGACTTTTAAAAGACAGAATCATTTTTCTGGACGGTGAGGTAAATGATGCTTCAGCGAGTGTGATTGTTGCACAGCTCCTGTTCCTGGAAGCAGAGGATCCGGGAAAGGATATCAATTTATACATCAACAGTCCGGGCGGTTCTGTGACGGCAGGTCTGGCAATTTATGATACGATGCAGTACATCAAGTGTGATGTGTCTACGATCTGTATTGGAATGGCTGCAAGTATGGGATCTTTCCTTCTCTCCGGAGGGAAAAAAGGGAAGCGCCTTGCGCTTCCGAACGCTGAGATCATGATTCATCAGCCATCAGGTGGTGCACAGGGTCAGGCATCAGAGATACAGATTGCTGCAGAGCATATTCTGAAAACCCGCCGGAAATTGAATGAAATTCTGGCAGCGAATACCGGGCAGACACTGGAAACGATCAGCCGTGATACGGATCGTGACAATTTCATGTCTGCTGAGGAAGCAAAAGAATACGGTTTAATTGATGAGGTCATCACGAGCCGGTAAAGGGGAAACAAGGGGCTGTCCCATGTGCTTGGGGCATCCCCTTTCCGTGTTTCATAATACAATGCGGAAAGTATATAAATGAGGTGTGAGAATGGCTTTAAAAGAAGATGTGGTAAGATGTTCCTTCTGTAATAAGACACAGTCACAGGTGCGCAAGCTGATTGCGGGACCAAACGGTGCTTACATCTGTGATGAATGTATCGAGATCTGTGCCGAAATTATAGAGGAAGAATTCGAATATGAGAACGAAGACAACGGGCTTGGAGAGATTAATCTCTTGAAGCCGGAGGAAATAAAAAGCTTTCTGGATGACTATGTCATTGGTCAGGAGGAAGCAAAAAAGGTTCTTTCCGTTGCTGTTTATAATCATTATAAACGGATTAAGGCGGAAAAAGATCTGGGAGTGGAACTGCAGAAAAGCAATATTCTTATGCTTGGACCGACCGGAAGCGGAAAGACGCTTCTTGCACAGACGCTTGCAAAAGTGCTGAATGTGCCGTTTGCGATTGCGGATGCCACGACGCTGACAGAAGCGGGATATGTCGGAGAAGATGTGGAAAACATTCTTTTGAAGATTATTCACGCTGCTGACGGTGATATAGAAAGAGCAGAATACGGAATTATTTATATCGATGAGATTGACAAGATTACAAGAAAATCCGAAAATCCATCCATTACAAGAGATGTATCAGGAGAAGGGGTACAGCAGGCGCTTCTGAAAATCATTGAAGGTACGATTGCATCCGTGCCTCCGCAGGGCGGAAGAAAACATCCGCATCAGGAGCTGTATCAGATTGATACGTCCAATATCCTTTTCATTTGCGGCGGAGCGTTTGAGGGGATTGACAAGATCATCGAAAAGAGAATCGACCAGAAATCCATAGGATTTAATGCGGAAATTGCAACCAATCATGAAGACAATCTGGACAGACTGTTAAATCAGGTACTGCCGCAGGATCTTGTTAAATTCGGCCTTATTCCGGAATTCGTCGGACGTGTTCCGGTGATTGTCGCACTGGAATCTCTTGACAGAGAGGCACTGATTCAGATTTTGACAGAGCCAAAGAGCTCGATTGTGAAGCAGTATCAGAAACTGATGGAACTCGACGGAGTCAGCCTGCAGTTTGATAAAGATGCGCTTGAGGCGATTGCGGACCGTTCGATTGCAAGAAATACCGGAGCCAGAGGATTAAGAGCGATAATGGAAAACGTCATGATGGACATCATGTACAGGGCTCCATCGGATGAGACGCTGAAAACATGCATCATTACCAAAGATGCTGTTGAGGGAAAGAGCCTGCCAAAGACCGAGCATGAAGAACGTGAATCTGAAAGTGCATAATAGACAGAATGAGAGAGGTGCAGGTAATTATACCTGCACCTTTTGTAAAATACGGAGGAATTAATGACAGAACAGATCAATCATATACCAATGGTGCCGATCCGGGGCCTGACCGTCTTCCCGGGTATGGCAGTACATTTTGATGTTGTCAGGATCAAATCCATGGAAAGTGTTCAGCAGGCAATGCTTGCAGGACAGAAGGTGTTCCTGATCAGACAGAAAGAAGATAAAACTGAAGAGCCGCAGAAAGAGGAACTATGCCGTACCGGTGTGCTGGCGGAAGTCCGGCAGGTTGTACGGGTGCCTCAAAAGGGTCTCAGAGTGATGGTTTACGGTGAAAAGAGGGCAGTGTTAAGAGAGATGCGTGAGGTGGAAGGATACTGGGAGGCAGATATTTCCATTTGTCAGGAAAAGCGTCCGGACCTTCCGGAAGGGGTATCTCTGGAGGGAATGAAAAAAATTCTGACAGATGCCCTGAAGATTTATGTAAAAAAGACACGGCGTGTTCCGGAAGGAGTGATCCGGGATATCCTGAAGCTTGATGATGTCTATGAAATGGCAGGAGAAGCGGCGGCAGGGATCGGACTGGATTCCGTTGTACTTCAGAAACTGCTGGATGAAGATGATCTTCTGGAACGCTACTATACGCTTGTAGCCAGGATCGAGGAAGATACACGGGCGGCAGATATTACCGCAGAAATTGAAAAGAAAGTCAGAGAGCGGATCGACAAAGGCCAGCGGGAATACATTCTGAGAGAACAGTTAAAATATATCCGTGAAGAGCTGGGAGAGGACGGAACATTGTCCGACGCGGAAGAATTCGAAAAAGCAGAAAAGAAAATGCAGGCTCCGGAGGAAGTACACGAGAAAGTGGCAAAAGAAATACGCCGGTTTAAAAATACAGTAAACAACCCGACCGAGGCAGGAGTCATCCGTACCTATCTTGAGACAATGCTGGAGATGCCCTGGGATAAAAGGGCGGAGGAATATACCGATATGAAACATGCCAAGGAGATTCTTGAGGCAGAGCATTATGGTCTGAAAGAAGTCAAAGAACGGGTGCTTGAATATCTGGCGGTCAGAGAACTGACAAAACGCAGCGGATCTTCTATTTTGTGTCTTGTGGGACCTCCGGGAACTGGAAAAACATCCATTGCGAAATCCCTTGCGGAGTCCATGAAAAAGCCTTATGTAAGAATCTCTCTCGGAGGTGTCAGAGATGAGGCGGAGATCCGGGGACACAGAAAGACCTATGTAGGAGCGATGCCGGGAAGAATCGCGGATGGGCTTCGGAAAGCGGGGGTCAAAAATCCCGTGATGCTTTTGGACGAGATTGACAAGGTGAGCACTGATTATAATAAAGGGGATACCTTTTCCGCGCTTCTGGAGGTTCTGGATTCGGAACAGAATAAAAAATTCCGGGATCATTATCTGGAAGTACCGCTGGATCTCTCGGAAGTTGTCTTTGTGACAACCGCCAACACCCTTCAGACGATTCCAAGACCGCTTCTTGACAGAATGGAAGTGATTTCGGTCTCCAGCTATACGGAAAATGAAAAGATGCACATTGCGAAAGAGCATCTGATGAAGAAACAGCTGGAGCGTCACGGGCTGGAAGGTGGACTTCTCAGTATTTCGGATGGAGCATTGTGGAAAATCATCCGCAATTACACGAAAGAGGCCGGTGTCCGTACCTTGGAGCGAACCATTGGGGAGCTTTGCAGAAAAGCGGCCAAGGAGATTCTGGAGTCGGGAAAAAAGCGGGTACGTATCACGGAACGGAATCTGGGACAGTATCTTGGAAAAGAAAAATACCACTATCATATGGCAAACAGCCAGGATGAAGTGGGAATTGTGACAGGTCTTGCATGGACAAGCGTTGGAGGGGATACACTTCAGATTGAGGTCAATGTTCTTTCCGGAAAGGGAAATCTCCTGCTGACAGGACAGATGGGTGACGTCATGAAAGAGTCTGCGCAGGCCGGAATCAGTTATATCCGTTCCATCAGCGGCCGTTGTGGAATCGAAGAAGACTTTTTTGAAAAGCATGACATTCATGTACATATTCCGGAAGGGGCAGTGCCGAAGGATGGACCATCTGCGGGCATTACGATGGCCACGGCGATCCTTTCCGCAGTGACCGGGAAAAAAGTCCGGGCGGATGTGGCCATGACCGGAGAGATTACGCTCCGCGGAAGAGTGCTTCCGATCGGAGGACTAAAAGAAAAGCTGTTGGCAGCGAAAAACGCAGGCGTGCGTTGTGTGCTTGTACCGGCTGAAAATCAGGCGGATGTGGAAGAAATTTCCAGGGAAATCACAAAAGGACTGGAGATCCGGTTCGTTTCACGGATGGAAGAAGTACTAAATACGGCACTTGCAGAAAAAATAGAACAGGAGGGAGAACAATGGTAATTAAAGAGGTTGCTCTGGAGACAGTGTGTGGAATTACCAGTAAACTTCCGGTCAATGACAAGCCGGAGATTGCATTTGCAGGCAAATCCAATGTAGGGAAATCCTCCCTGATCAATGCTTTGATGAACCGGAAGTCTCTGGCCCGGATTTCGGCTACGCCCGGAAAAACACAGACGATTAATTTTTATAATATCAATGGGGAAATGTATCTGGTTGACCTTCCGGGATATGGATACGCCAAGGTTTCCGAGAAAGAAAAGGAAGCGTGGGGAAAGATGATTGAGCGCTATCTGCATCAGTCTGCCATGCTTAAGGCGGTGTTCCTTCTGATTGATATCCGGCACGAACCGTCAAAAAATGATAAAATGATGTATGACTGGATTTTACATCAGGGATATGAACCGGTAATTATTGCTACAAAGCTTGATAAAATCAAGAAAAGTCAGCTGTCAAAACAGCTCAAGGTGATCAGAGAAGGGCTGAATCTGGTAAGCGGCACAAAGGTGATTCCATTTTCCGCAAAAACAAAGCAGGGGAGAGAGGAAATCTGGGAGTTTGCCGAGACCAGAATGTTCGGGGCTGACAGTAAGGAGGAGTAGGATGCAGGAAGACGCAGATGGAATGAAAACAGATAAAAGGCCGTACTGGAAAGTTGCCGCAAGTCTTTTTTTCAGTCTTCTGGGGACGATCTTGTTTATTGTGATCGGTGTACGGGCAATCGGATTTTTCATGCCATTTGTTATCGGGTGGTTTATTGCGTATCTGGCGTATCCGCTTGTGGGGTGGCTGGAGAGCAGAGTGAAGATCAAGAAAAAACTGGGATCTGCCCTGATTATCATTCTGGTGATCGCTATTGTGGCAGGACTCGGATATCTGGGAATCGTAAAGCTGGCCCGGGAAATACAGATGGCGCTTAACAATGCTCCGGATCTTTATCAAGATCTGGAAGCGGGATTTCGGGAGATTGGAGAACGGTTTCAGGGAGTTTACAGGATGCTGCCCGAGAATATTCAAAACGGCTGGAACAGTCTGATTCAGAATATGGATGAAAGAGTAGGCGGTGTGATCGCAGGGATAGGAAACCCGGCGGTGGAAGCGACGGGAAATGTAGTCAAACGGATTCCGGGGATTCTTGTGTCTGTTATTGTAGCACTTGTATCGGCTTACTTTTTTACAGCCCAGAGGGAGGAAATCATACAGTGGAGTAAAAAAGTGGCACCCAAAGCGATTGAAGCAAGAATGTCAATGGTTATGTACAATCTGAAGTATGCGGTCGGAGGTTATTTTAAAGCGCAGTTTAAAATTATGGCGGTTGTAGGACTGATTCTATTGTGCGGCTTTCTGATTCTTGGTGTGGATTATGCTTTCTTACTTGCGATTTTAATCGCCTTTCTGGATTTCCTTCCGTTTTTCGGAACCGGAACCGCTCTGATCCCGTGGGCTGTATATAAGTTTTTTGTAATGGATATTAAAATAGCGATAGCACTTTTGATCATTTATGGAATTACACAGCTGGTGAGACAGATCATACAGCCAAAACTGGTCGGTGACAGCATCGGACTCAGTCCGCTTCTTACGTTGATTCTTTTATATGTCGGATACCGGGTAGGGAGTCTGCTTGGCATGATTCTGGCAGTTCCGATCGGAATGATTATTCTAAATCTGTACAAAGCAGGAGCCTTTGATTATATTCTGGATGATGTTAGAATTCTGATGCGGGGAATTGCATCACTGAAAGAACCTTAGTCCGGCAGAAATAGACGAAAGAATAAGACAGGAGTTTTTCAGTACAACTTGAAAACCTCCTGTCTCTTTTTTCGGCATTTATCCGAATTTGGGCAGGATGCACAAGTTTCATTGCTGGGGAGAATTCGGAATGATATAATAGTACAAAATGGAAGTGATTCTTGAAGGAGGAAAGGCATATGGCATTCGATGCTCAAAATACAAAACAGATGATTGAAGACGGAAAGGCGGTGCTTGGAATCGAATTTGGATCGACACGGATCAAGGCGATTCTGATTAATGAAAAAAATGAACCGGTGGCATCCGGGAGCCACGACTGGGAAAACCGTTATGATCATGGGATCTGGACCTATACGCTGGAGGATATCTGGACAGGACTGCAGGACAGTTACCGGAGCATGACGCAGGACGTATCAGAAAAATACGGAACAAAGATCACGAATCTTGCTACAATCGGATTCAGCGGTATGATGCATGGATATATGGCATTTGATAAAGAAGGGGAACTTCTCGTGCCGTTCCGCACCTGGAGAAACACAATCACAGCGGATGCATCGGAAAAGCTGACGGAGCTGTTCCGGTACCACATTCCTCAAAGATGGAGCATCGCCCACCTTTACCAGGCTGTTTTAAACGGGGAAGAACATGTAAAAGACGTAGCGTTTTTTACAACGCTTGCAGGATATGTTCACTGGAAACTGACCGGTAAAAAAGTACTTGGAGTCGGGGAAGCGTCTGGCATGTTCCCGATTGATGTCAAAGAAAAGCAGTTTCATAAAGGAATGATCGACACATTTGATGCCCTTGTTGCGGAAAAAGGATATCCGTGGAAATTAAGCGGAATTCTTCCGGATGTACTGCTGGCAGGCGAGGATGCAGGCGCTCTGACAGAAGAGGGGGCAAAGCTGCTGGATCCGTCGGGGAACCTGAAGGCAGGAGTACCGCTCTGCCCGCCGGAAGGAGATGCCGGCACGGGAATGGTGGCAACAAACAGTGTAGCGCCAAGGACAGGAAATGTATCGGCAGGAACCTCCGTTTTTGCCATGGTAGTACTGGAAAAAGAACTTTCCAAAGTATATCCGGAGATTGATCTTGTGACCACCCCGTCCGGAGATCCGGTGGGAATGGTACACTGCAACAACTGTACTTCCGACCTGAATGCATGGGTATCTGTATTTAAAGAGTTCGCAGAGACTTTTGGAATGGAAATTGGTATGGATGATCTCTATGGAACCCTGTACCGCAAAGCACTGGAAGGGAACAAAGACTGCGGAGGACTTCTCGCATACAATTATTTCTCAGGAGAACATATTACAAACTTTGAAGAAGGGCGCCCGCTATTTGTCCGGACACCTCAGAGCAGCTTTAATCTCGCAAACTTCATGAGAGTACATCTTTACACCTCTCTTGGAGCATTGAAAGTCGGAATGGACATCATGCTTAAAGAAGAGCATGTAGAACTTGACCGGATTCTGGGACATGGCGGACTTTTCAAGACAAAAGGAGTCGGTCAGAGTATTCTGGCCGGAGCAATTGACACACCGGTTTCCGTTATGGAAACCGCGGGAGAAGGCGGAGCCTGGGGAATTGCCCTGCTCGCATCCTATATGGCGCATCGTGAGGAAGATGAAAATCTGGCAGATTTCCTGGCAGAAAAAGTATTTGCAGGAGAAACAGGAATTGAGATGCAGGCGGATCCGGAAGATGTGGCAGGTTTTAATACCTTTATTGAGCGGTACAAAGAAGGGTTCCCGATTGAACGAGCGGCAGTAGACCATCTGAAATAGACGTGCTATACTATCGGTAAAAAAGAAAGAAGGACAAAAAGAACGACATGCCGAAAGTACAGATGACAACACTGGGATATATCGAAAAAGAGGATGCCTATCTCATGCTTCACCGCGTAAAAAAGGAGCAGGACGTAAATGAAGGCAAATGGATCGGGATAGGAGGAAAATTCGAATACGGAGAAAGCCCGGAAGACTGTATGAAGAGGGAGACAGAAGAAGAGACCGGCCTGACCGTGACATCCATGAAATTCCGGGGAATTTTAACCTTTATCTGTGATAAACAGGATCCGGAATACATCTGTCTTTACACGATAGACGGATTTAGAGGGCAGATCCGGGATTGTGACGAAGGCGTACTGAAGTGGGTTCCAAAAGACGAGATTTCCCGCCTGAATCTCTGGGAAGGAGATAGGATTTTCTTTGACCTGATTCAAAAAGATGCACCGTTTTTCTCTCTGAAACTTCGTTATGAAGGGGATCAGCTCATGGAAGCAGTCCTGAATGGCGAAAAAGATCTTGTACATATTTTTGGGGACGTGTTCCGATGATCCGGAACACGTCCCCTTTGACAAATTTGTACTGAAAACAGGAGATTTCAATAGTACAAATTTTGGATTTTGTATAAATTGTGCGTGACATGTTTGGATAATACTCCAACTTGTATTGTACAGGTGAATGGGTTATAGTGGTAGTATAATGAAAGAGAGGATTTGGAATGCAGAAGAAGTACGAAGAAGTGGTTGCGTGGATCAGAGGAGAGCTGCGTGAGGGCAGGCTGAAGCAGGGGGATAAGCTTCCGTCCGAGAATACGCTGCAGGTGAGGTTTGGTGTGAGTCGTCAGACGATCAGGAAGGCGCTTTCAGTGCTGGAGGAGGAACAGATTGTGCGGAGTGTCCGAGGAAGCGGGACATATATTGAGATTGGAAAGCAGAAAAGACAGCGTTCCATGAGGATTGCGGTGATGACGACCTATGTGGATGTCTATATTTTTCCGTTGATTGTAAAGGAGATTGAACGGGTATTGTCGGATGAGGGATATTTTCTTCAGCTTGCCGTGTCTAATAATGCGATTGAGAAGGAGCGGATGATTCTGAAGGATTTTATTCGGGAGAGATCAATCGACGGGCTGATTGCGGAGACAACAAAGAGCGGGATTCCGAATCCGAATCTGAAGCTATACAAGGAGCTGGAGCGGATGGGTGTTCCGATTCTGTTTATTAACAGTTTTTATCCGGAGCTTGATATTGCGCATGTGAGCCTGAATGACAGAGCGGCCGGGCGGATGGTGACGCAGCATCTTCTTGACTGCGGGCATATCAATATAGCGGGGATTTTCAAGGCGGACGATGGTCAGGGGCACCAGAGGTATGCGGGATATGTGGATGCGCTGATGGATGCGGATATCAAGGTCAAAGGAAAGCAGGTTGTATGGATCGACTCGGATGAGATCGCGGAGATGCGGGACGACTGCAGTAGAATTCTGAAGCGGATCAAGGGCTGCACGGCCTGTGTCTGCTATAACGATGAGGTCGCAAACAAGCTGGTTGGTATCTGTATGGATCAGGGAATCCGGATACCGGATGATCTTTCCATTGTGGGAATTGACAATTCCGATCTTTCGAGATTCTGTGAGATCCCGTTTACGTCGGCCGATAATCCGGTGCAGGAGCTTGGAAAGATTGCGGCTGAGATGATGATTGATAAGATACAGGGAATCGGAGACATTGAGACGGTGGAGCTTATGCCGGATCTGGTTATGCGAAATTCCGTGAAAGTGATTACACATATATAATATATCAATATAACAGGAGGAGAAAACAATGTTAAAGCAGAAAAACTACAAGTTCTGGTTCTGTACAGGATCGCAGGATCTTTACGGAGACGAGTGTCTGGCTCATGTGGCAGAGCATGCGCAGAAGATCGTGGAGGCGCTGAATGCATCCGGAGTTCTTCCGTATGAGATTGTCTGGAAACCGACGCTGATCACAAACGAGCTGATCAGAAAGACCTTTAATGAGGCAAACACAGATGAGGAATGTGCAGGTGTCATCACGTGGATGCATACGTTCTCACCGGCAAAATCCTGGATTCTCGGACTTCAGGAATACAGGAAGCCGCTTCTTCACCTGCACACTCAGTTCAATCAGGAAATTCCATATGATACCATTGATATGGATTTCATGAACGAAAACCAGTCTGCACATGGAGGCCGTGAGTTCGGCCATATCTTTACCAGGATGGGAATCGAGAGAAAAATTGTTGTGGGACACTGGTCTGACAGACAGGTACAGGAAAAAATTGCATCCTGGATGCGTACAGCTGTGGGTGTGATCGAAAGCAGCCATGTACGTGTCATGAGGGTGGCCGATAATATGAGAAATGTAGCCGTAACGGATGGAGACAAGGTAGAGGCACAGATTAAATTTGGATGGGAAGTAGATGCTTATCCGGTTAACGAAATCGCGGAAGCGGTCGAAGATGTAAAAGAAGGAGAAGTAAGTTCTCTGGTAGAGGAATATTATGATAAATATGATATTCTTCTGGAAGGAAGAGATCCGGAAGAATTCCGGAAACATGTTGCCGTACAGGCACAGATCGAAATTGGATTTGAACGGTTCCTGGAAGAGAAGAACTATCAGGCAATTGTGACTCATTTTGGTGATCTTGGAAGTTTAAAGCAGCTTCCGGGGCTTGCAATCCAGAGACTGATGGAAAAAGGTTACGGATTTGGCGCAGAAGGAGACTGGAAGACTGCAGCCATGCTTCGGATTATGAAAATCATGACGGAAGGAATGAAAGACGCAAAGGGAACTTCCTTTATGGAAGATTATACCTACAATCTGGTTCCTGGAAAAGAAGGCATTCTTCAGGCTCATATGCTGGAGGTCTGCCCGACTATTGCGGACGGTCCGATCAGTATCAAAGTGCAGCCGCTCAGCATGGGTGACAGAGAAGATCCGGCACGTCTTGTATTCACGGCAAAGGAAGGTCCGGCGATTGCAACTTCTCTCATTGATCTTGGAGACAGGTTCCGCCTGATTATCAACAATGTCAATTGTAAAAAAACGGAAAAACCGATGCCGAAACTTCCGGTTGCAACCGCTTTCTGGACACCGGAACCAAATCTTCAGACCGGCGCAGAGGCATGGATCCTCTGTGGAGGAGCGCACCACACGGCATTCTCCTATGACATTACCGCGGAACAGATGGGAGACTGGGCGGATGCAATGGGTATTGAGGCGGTTTATATCGATAAAGACACCAATATCCGGAATCTGAAAAATGAACTCAGATGGAATGCAGCAGCATATCGTAAATAAGGAAGAATAGAAAATACAGGCCGTATCTTTGTATTCTGCCTCAACAGCTGTGCCGGGTTCGTGGAACAGGCAAAAGGACTGGAAATGGATGCGATCTCGGCGGCGGTTATAGGAGGTACGCTTCTGAGCGGAGGTGTCGGAACACCGATCGGTACGCTGTTCGGAGTCCTGATTAAAGGTACGATTACAAGTCTGATTACTACTCAGGGGACCTTGTCGAGCTGGTGGGTAAGAATTGTTCTTTCCGCATTGTTATGCTTCTTTATTGTCCTTCAGTCCATACTTGGAAAAGTCAAAGAGAAGAAATAGCGGATCAGTCAGGAAGCATTACAAAGAAAATGAAACAGTCTTTGTAATGCTTCTTTTCATGCAGAGAAATTAGGTGTAAAATAAAAGGCAGAAATGTTTGAAAGAAAGGAAGCCGAAAGGCGTATGGTAGATGAATGAAAAAGGAAAATTTTGGACAGACAAGGGCAGGTGTGCAGGCATCGCTTTACACAATGGAAAATGAAAATGGAATGGAGCTGAAAGTAACCGACTATGGTGCAACCCTTGTAAACATTATGGTAGTGGACAAAAACAGTCGGAAAAGGGATGTAGTACTCGGATACGACGATGTGTCCGGATATGAGACAGGAGCAAGTTTCTTTGGCGCAACTGTCGGCAGAAACGCAAACAGAATTGCGGGGGCTTCTTTTGAACTTGGTGGAAAGACATTCCGCCTGGACGCAAATGAAAATGGAAACAACCTGCACAGCGGACTGAACTTTTATAACAAGAGACTGTGGGAAGTAAAGCAGTCGGATGCGCAGAGTATTACTTTTGCCCTGTTCAGTCCGGACGGGGATCAGGGCTATCCGGGAGATGTCAGAATTGAAGTTACTTATACTTTGACAGAGAACAATGAAGTGAAAATTTCCTACAGGGCAATTCCGGGTGAAGACACAATTCTGAACCTGACCAACCACAGTTATTTTAATTTAAACGGAGAAGGGGAAAATACGATTCTGAACCATGTCGTACGTCTTGACGCAGATGCGTTTACAGAGACAGACGATAAACTGATTCCGACCGGAAAGCTGATCGATGTGACAGGAACACCGATGGATTTCCGTCAGGCAAAAGCGATCGGGCAGGATATCGGGGCAGACTATGAGCCGTTGAAGCTTGCAGGCGGATATGATCATAATTGGGCTCTTGGCAATCAGGGAAATTGTGAGAAAGCAGCAGAGGTGTATTCACCGGAAACCGGTATTTCGATGGAAGTCCTGACGGACCTTCCGGGAATCCAGATGTATACGGGAAACGGTATTGAAAATGAAACAGGAAAAGGCGGAAAGCATTACGGAAAACATGCGGCAGTCTGCTTTGAGACACAGTACTTCCCGGATGCGGTACATCACGAAAACTTTGAGGCACCGGTGTGCAAGGCAGGGGAGACTTATCAGACAACAACAGTATATAAATTCAGGATTCATGAATAAAATGCTCTTTTCTTGCATTTTGAAAAATTTGTGCTATAATAATGGACAGCTGGCGTAGTAAGGCAGAAAAGAATGACAACAGGTGACAGTTTTCATTAGGAGGATTTATTATGGCAAGAAAACGCACATTGGCAAAGGTAACTGCAAAGACAGAAGCTGCAGCGGCGGAAACTGCAAAAGCGGCAGCAGAGAAAACAGAGGCTGTGAAAGAAGCGGCTGTGGAAAAGACAGAAGCTGTAAAAGAAGCAGTAGCTGAAAAAACAGAAGAAGTAAAAGAGGCTGTGAAAGAAGCAGCAGAAAAGACAGTAAAGACTGCAAAGAAGACAGCTGCAAAAAAAACTGCAAAGAAAGAAATCAAAGTAAGGACATTTGTTCAGTACTTCGGAAAAGAAGTAGAGGAAAAAGATATGATCGCTGCAGTCAAAAAAGACTGGACAAAGGCAAATGGAAAAAAAGTGGGCGATATCAAAGATATCACACTTTATGTAAAGCCGGAGGAAGCTGCAGTTTACTATGTGGTAAACGGGACAGATTCCGGAAAAGTTGCATACTAATGTACGGAAAAAGGCAGAGAAGATACCATATGGTCAGAGGACGGTATGGTATCTTTTTTTGTGTGCCGGGGCGCCTGAATCAACAGATAATTTAAAAAGGAAATAATGTAAAGAAAGAAAAAACAGATAGAAACAGAAAAATATATTGACAAAAATAAGAAGGGATGGTAATATTAGGACAAGAAAAAGAAATAGAAATCAGAAAGGATTTCAGAAAGGAAGGTACGGACCACCGAAAACACATTTATAACTCATATAATCTGAGAAAGGGAAGGTTAACGAATGACTGAAGAACCAACAAAGTGAGGATGGGCGTTGATGATCAGATAAGCATCGGCGTCCATCTTTCGTGTTGCGGGAATATCAGTTTTGTATTAAAATACAAGTAGGAGGGAAACGAAAAGAGTATCAAATAATATACAAAGGAGAGACAAAGATGGAAAGAGTATTTGAAGCAGCAGATCAGATAAGCCGGCTGCTCTTTGAAGATGGATTGAAGAACATGGATTTCTCGTGGATCTTTTCGGAAGGAGGAACAGTGGCAGCTGTTGTGGCTGGTGTGATCGCGCTGCTGATGGTTTTCTTTGGAGCGAAGTGTAAATATGTTCTGTTTGCTCTGCAGGGGCTTCTGCTTGGTGTGACTGCTGGACTGGCGGCGTCCTGGTATTTGAATCTGGACGGTTGGATCATGATCGGCGTATGCGTAGCAGCGGGAGTGCTTCTTGCAGCATTCGAGGCGGTATTCCGCAAATTCGGGGCATTCGTATTTTCGTTTGTGGCCATTTTTGTAAGTGCCCTGGCACTTGCGGGCGGCAGAGGCTACATTGCACTTGGCATCGCGGCAGCGGCAGCACTGTTATTTGCGATTCTGGCAGCCGTTTTCGGTGATCCGATGATTATACCGGTCATGGGAATCGGCGGAGGTGTTCTCGGCGGTATTGTAGCATGCCGCTACCTGCCGTTTGACAGTACAATTGCATTCTACGGAGTGAGCATTGCTCTGGCAGTTCTTGGAATCTGCATCCAGTATGCTCTGAAGTCAAGTAAGATTGCAAAGATCGAGCGCAGTAAAGCAAAAGAAATTCGGGAAAAGAAATCGGTAGAATCCGAAATTGAAATGGCGAGAAACATTCTGGATTCTGATGAGAACGAATAAACGAAAATGAATAAGGGAGAAAATCTGACTTTGGGAATCAGAAAATGCGGACAGTATTACTGCCTTTCTGAAAAAAGGGTATAATAAGCCTGTAAGCAAAAGGGGGCTTGTGTATGAAGCTGGATATGCATTGTCATGTAAAAGAAGGATCGATTGACAGCAAAGTAGGCATTGAAGAATATATCGAAAAGCTGATCGATAATGGATATGATGGAATGGTTGTTACCGACCACGATACTTATAATGGATACCGATACTGGAAAAATGAGTTGAAAGGGAAAAAGTACCAGGATTTTATGGTATTTAAGGGGATTGAATACGACACGAGAGATGCGGGGCATTTTCTTGTCATTATGCCGGAGGGGCGGAAAATGCGTCTTCTGGAGATGCGCGGGCTGCCGCTTACCATGTTGATTGATCTGGTACACAAAAATGGAGGTGTGCTTGGACCGGCCCATCCGTGTGGTGAAAAATATCTGAGTTTTACAAATACAAAGCGGTTTTATAAATCCCCGGAGCTGATTAAGCGGTTTGATTTTATTGAGGTATTTAATGCGTGCGAGTCTGAGGAGTCAAATGAAGGCGCGGCCAGACTCGCAAAGAAATATAATAAACCGGGAACCGGAGGCAGCGATGCCCATAAGATCGAATGTGTAAGTACCGCGTATACAGAATTTGCGGGAACAGCCACATGTGAAACCGAACTGATCAATTTGATCCGTCAGAATCAGATTGTAAAAGCCGGCGGAAGATTTTATAACAAAACGGTGAAAGATAAGATGGGGAAGGCAAATAAGCTTCTCGCATACAGTTTCTGGTTCTACAACAAAGGTGGAGAGCTTTTGAAACGCAGGAGCAGACAGAAAAAGATGAAGGTAGAAAGTCCGGTAGATCCGATTGATCCGATCGAGATTCCTTACCTGCGGGAGGCAAAAAAAGAAAAAATGCAGAAATTAAGAGACTAGCTGGAAAGGAGAAGGAATGGAGTACAAAGGATTGGTAAGACGGCAGAAAGAGTTTTTTAAGACAGGGAAAACGAAGAAAACGGGATTCAGGGTATTTTATCTTGGCAGACTTCTGAAATGGATGGATGAGAATGAGGCACGGATTCTGGATGCCCTCAATAAGGATCTCGGAAAATCCGGCACGGAAGGATATATGACTGAGATCGGAATGGTAAAAGAGGAAATCAGGTTTGCCATGAAACATCTGACACTTTGGGCGAAGCCAAGAAGAGTCAGGACGCCGGTATCTCAGTTCCCGTCTGCCTCTTTTATTTACAGAGAGCCTTATGGTGTCGTACTTATTATGGCTCCGTGGAATTATCCTTTTCAGCTTACGGTGGCACCTCTGATTGGCGCGGTCAGTGCAGGAAACTGTGCAGTCCTTAAGCCGTCTTCCTACTCGGTGCATACATCTGCGATGATTCAGGAGATGATTCGGGAAGTGTTTCCATCCTGCTATGTCACAGTTGTGACAGGCGGCCGGGAGGAGAACGAGGCGCTCCTCAATGAAAAGTTTGACTATATTTTCTTTACGGGAAGTCCGAAAGTAGGAAAATCCGTGATGGAGAAGGCAGCCAGACATCTGACTCCTGTCAGCCTGGAGCTTGGGGGAAAGAGCCCTTGCATTGTTGATGAGACAGCGGATTTAAGAACCGCGGCAAAACGGATTGTCTGGGGGAAGTTTTTGAATGCCGGACAGACCTGTGTGGCACCGGATTATGTACTGGTGCAGCACAGTGTAAAGAAAAGGCTGATTCATTATATTATCAGACAGATTCAGAAGATGTACGGCCAGGAACCGCTGGAAAATGAGGAGTATCCGGCGATTATCAACCAGAGGCACTTCAAACGTATCAGTGGACTGATCAATGAAAATAAAGTCATTTACGGCGGAAAGACCGACAGTACCACGCTTCGGATTGAGCCGACAGTGATGGACGGCATCACCTGGGATGACGCTGTGATGAAAGAAGAGATATTCGGGCCGGTTCTGCCGATCATGTCCTACTATGATCTGCGGGAAGCGGCAGCTGCCATTGAAGCGCAGTCAAGCCCGCTGGCGCTGTATCTGTTTACGAGGGACAAAAAAAGGGAGTCCTACATTCTTGAAAAGCTATCCTACGGAGGAGGTTGTATCAATGATACGGTAGTCCATCTGGCAACACCATATCTGCCGTTTGGAGGAGTAGGGCAGTCCGGAATGGGGAAATATCATGGGAAGGCAAGTTTTGATACCTTTACGCATGAGAAAAGTATCCTCAAAAAATCGGTTCTTGTAGACATTCCTTTCCGGTACCCGCCGTTTCGGGATCATCTTAATTTGATAAAAAAGTTTATGTAAAAAGACCCTTTCCGGGCGGCCTGTAATCAGCCGGAGACCGGAAAGGGTCTTTGTTTTCTCTCTTATTTAAAACAGCAGTCCGATATGGTAGAAAATCACTGCGAAAATCCATGCAATGACAAGCTGGAAGCAGGCGAACGCGACAGTGATACTTGTCTTTCCCACTTCTCTGTGGATCGTTCCGATCGTTGCCATACATGGAACATAGAGAAGACAGAAAACCATCATTGCGTAGGCGTTGGCTGCGCCAAATCCCATGGAAGCAAGGACAGATACCATGCTGTCCATACCTGCGGAAGTCGTAATATTGGCGATGCCAAAAAGAACGCTGCAGCTGGAAACAACGACTTCTTTTGCAGCAATACCGGAGATCAGAGCAACGGCGATCTGCCAGTACCCAAGTCCCGCCGGAGCAAGTAAAGGGACAAGGGCCTTTCCGATGATTGCCCCGAAACTCTCGGAAATATCGGATACAAAGCCATGCGGTCCAAGGTTCATGACACCCCACATTATAATGGAGGCGATGAAGATGACGGTACCTGCTTTGGAGAGATAGTCCTTTACCTTTTCCCATACATAGATGGCAATCGTGTGAGCATTTGGAGTCTTGTACTCCGGAAGTTCAATGAGCAGTGCGTGTTCCGCTTTACTACCGTCAAATTTTGAAATGACGTAAGTCGCCGTGATGGCCACCACAATACCAAGCAGATACATGGAGTAGCATACGAGCATGCTGTATTTTCCAAAAAACATGGAAGAGAACAGGACATAAATTGGAAGCCTTGCACTGCAGGACATAAACGGTGTAACAAGAATGGTCTTCAGCCGGTCTTTCCGGTGTTCCAGAGCACGGGATGCCATGACAGCGGGAACCGAACATCCGAATCCAAGAAGGAGCGGGATGAAAGCACGGCCGGAGAGTCCGAGACGGCTCATCAGATCATCCATGACGTATGCGACACGTGACATATACCCACTGTCTTCCAGAAAGGCAAGTGCCAGAAACAGGATGAAAATATTCGGCAGGAAAGTCAGGATGCCGCCTACACCGGAGATAATTCCATCCACGACAAGAGACTGAATCAGTGGATTCGTATGGACTGCGGAAAGTCCGCCGGTCACCAGATCCGAGAACCAGACAAGAGCCAGCTCAAAATATCCTTTCAGCCAGTCACCGACTGTAAACGTTACAAAAAATACAAAAGCCATAATCAGAAGAAAAATCGGAAGGCCAAGATAGCGGCTTGTCAGATAACGATCAATTTTTTCTGTCATTTCTGCTTTTGCGCTTTTGTTGACGAGAACCTCCTGAATAATTTCTTCTATAAAATCATATTTCTGATTGATGATATCTTTTTCCAGACTTTCAGAAGCTACATCATCCAGCATGACAGGATGATTTTTCATGACGACCGGGTCATGCTCCAAAAGCTTGATGGCATGCCATCTTTTATTTGAAAGATCAGGATCCTGTGCGGAGAGCCGTTCGATAAGTATATCGATTTTATCTTCGATTTCATCGCTGTATACCATGGCATATTCCGCATGATGGTTGTGGCGGTGGGAAGAACTTGCCTCTTTTTCCTGGTGGTGGTGGATCAGCGGATCCTGGCCGGTCAGCCCTTCGTGGTGTTTGACCGCATGCATCAGGATGGAAAGACCGGTCCGTTTTCTCGCGGAAACCGGTATCGCAGGGATACCAAGCATTTCCGGAAGACGGTGAAGGTCGATTTCCATGCCCCGTTCTTCTACGATGTCCATCATATTCAGTGCAAGAACGACAGGTTTTCCAAGCTCGATCAGCTGGAGAGTCAGATAAAGGTTGCGCTCCAGAGACGAGGCGTCCACAACGTCAACGATGACATCGACGTCATCACTCATAATACATTCTCTTGATACGGTTTCTTCCATTGTATAAGAAGTCAGACTGTAGATTCCAGGAAGGTCGATCAATTTGAAACGATCCCCTTCGTACTCGGTCATTCCCTCTTTTTTTTCGACTGTTACGCCCGGCCAGTTTGCCACTTTCAGATTAGCCCCTGTATAGGCGTTAAACAGAGTTGTTTTTCCACAGTTTGGATTACCTATGAATCCCACATTGATGATATCACCCATTATTCTGCCTCCTCCACTTCAATATGGTCAGCAATCCGCTTACCGAGGGCAAATCTTGTCCCACGGAACCGAACAGTCATAGCTCCCTTTTTATCATTATTCAAAATGGTAATCAAAGCCCCCTCGGTAAGACCGAGAGATTCGAGCCTGCGTTCCAGCGAAAGCTCCAGCTGAATGGATCTGACAATATAGGTGTGCTGGTTTTCCCCCATTTTTAATGTCATATTCATTCTCCTTTAATCGACAAATTATACATGCATTTTATATTATATAATAAATTTCGCAAGGCGTAAATAAAAAAGACCGGATGTGTTTCTTTCAAAAGGAAATTTCCTGCATTTAACTGTCGGTGATCAGCAAGGTAAAACTCAAAAAACAGATCGCACTCTGATTTTTTCTTGCACATCTGTAGATATCTATGATAGAATATGAGGAAAGGCAGAAGCCAGAAAAAGAGGAGGCGCAAAAGACATGGGAATGACAATGACGCAGAAGATCCTTGCAGCGCATGCAGGATTGGACAGGGTGGCGGCAGGACAGCTGATTGAGGCGAAGCTTGACGTTGTAATGGCAAATGATATTACCGGTCCGATGGCTGTGCCGGTATTCAGGCAGATGGCGGACAAGGTATTTGATAAGGACAAAGTTGTACTGGTACCGGATCATTTTACTCCAAATAAAGACATCAAATCAGCGGAAAATTCCAAATCAATCCGGGAATTTGCAAAAGAGCAGGGACTGACGCACTATTATGAGATTGGACAGATGGGGATTGAGCACGCGCTCCTCCCGGAAAAAGGAATCACGGTAGCAGGGGAGTGTATCATCGGAGCGGATTCCCACACCTGTACATACGGCGCGCTGGGAGCATTTTCCACCGGTGTTGGAACAACGGATATCGCGACAGGAATGGCGACCGGAGAGCTCTGGTTCAAGGTGCCATCCGCAATTCAGTTCGTACTGAAGGGAAAACCTGGAAAATATGTTAGCGGAAAAGACATTATTCTCCATATCATCGGAAAGATCGGTGTGGATGGAGCATTGTATAAATCCATGGAGTTCGTAGGAGAAGGACTTTCCGAACTTTCCATGGATGACCGTTTCACCATGGCAAATATGGCCATCGAAGCAGGGGCGAAGAACGGAATCTTCCTTGTGGATGAGAAGGCAGAAGCGTATATGAAAGAGCATTCGGACAAAGAATATAAGATCTACACTCCGGATGAGGATGCAGTGTACGATGAAGTGATCGAGATTGATCTTTCCGAAGTAAGACCGACGGTTGCATTTCCGCATCTTCCGGGCAATGCGCACACAATTGATGAGATCGAGACTATGGAGCCGATCAAGATCGACCAGGTTGTAATCGGATCCTGTACGAACGGAAGAATGGAAGACATGAGAAGAGCGGCGGCGATCCTCAAAGGTCATAAAGTACATCCGGATGTGCGTGTGATTGTAATTCCGGGTACGCAGGCGATCTATAAGGAATGTCTGAAAGAAGGCATAGCGGAGATTTTCGTGGATGCAGGATGCGCATTTTCCACGCCGAGCTGCGGACCGTGCATGGGAGGACACATGGGCGTTCTGGCAGCAGGTGAAAAGTGTGTTTCCACAACAAACAGAAATTTTGTGGGACGTATGGGACATGTGGACTCTTTGATTTACCTTGCTTCTCCGGAGACGGCTGCGGCAAGTGCCATCAAAGGTTATATCGCAAATCCAGAGAAAGCAGGTGAATAGAACATGGAAGCAAAAGGACATGTATTTAAATACGGAGACAATGTGGATACGGATGTTATCATTCCTGCAAGATATCTGAATTCGTTTGACCCGCAGGAACTGGCATCCCACGCGATGGTAGATATTGATCCGGAGTTTGCAGGCAAGGTTCAGCCGGGAGATATCATTGTTGCAAGAAAGAATTTCGGATGTGGTTCTTCAAGAGAACATGCTCCGCTCTGTCTGAAAACAGCGGGAGTCAGCTGCATTATTGCAGAAACATTCGCACGGATTTTTTTCCGGAATTCCATTAATATCGGACTTCCGATTATTGAGTGCAAAGAAGCGGCCGAGGAGATTGAAGCGGGGGATGAAGTGGAGATCGACTTTGACAGTGGGAAAATTTTTGACCGGACAAAAGGGACTGAATATCAGGGACAGCCGTTCCCGGAATTCATGCAGAAAATCATTTCAGCCGGAGGCCTTGTAAATTACACAAATCAGAAGCTGAATGGATAAATCCGGTTTAACATATGGAAAATGGATGGTGAAAAGGGCGGCAGCACTTTTGGAAGGCATGCCGCCCTTTTTCCATCGGACTTTTAAAACGAAATCCGAAGGAGAGTGGCAGGACGAATGACAGAAAGAAAAGAAAAAGGAAGTGCGGCGGCACTTCTTCCAATAGGAGTATTTCTGGTATTGTTTCTTGGATCCGGGTTTATAAGCGGCGACTTTTATGCAATGCCTGCTGTGCTGGCATTTTTGATGGCACTGTTTGTAGCTTTTGTGCAGGACCGGAAACATGATTTTAACGAAAAAATTCATATTATCGCAAAGGGAGTGGGGGAGGACAACATTATCACCATGAGTCTGATTTTCCTTTGCGCAGGCGGATTTTCCGGTGCGGTAACAGCTGCCGGAGGGGCGGACAGCGCGGTAAATTTTGGACTGTCCATCCTGCCGTCCCAGGTGGCGGTTGCAGGACTGTTCGTGATCGGATGCTTTATTTCGGTTTCCATGGGAACATCCATGGGAACGATTGCGGCTCTTGCTCCGATCGCGGCGGGTATCAGCGAAAAGACCGGATATGATGCAGCCATCTGTATCGGTGCGGTCGTATGCGGAGCCATGTTTGGAGATAACCTTTCCATGATTTCCGATACAACGATCGCGGCTGTCAAGACACAGGGATGTGAGATGAAAGATAAATTCCGTGAGAATTTTCTGATTGTACTGCCGGCGGCAGTGGTCACGATCGGGATATTCTTCGTTTTGACATCCGGGCAGGATTTTCAGATGGAGGAGGAACTGATATACAGTATCTGGAAGATTATTCCGTATCTGGTAGTTCTGGTAGGCGCCTTGATCGGCGTGAATGTGTTTCTTGTGCTGATGACGGGAACTGTACTATCTCTTGCTGTGGGAGTATTATCCGGAGAGATTGCGGTCTCCGAGATGTTCCAGGTTGTAGCGCAGGGACCGGATGGAAGCGGCGGAATCATGGGGATGTATGACATAACGGTGATTTCCATTGTCGTGGCCTGCATTGTTTCCCTTGTACGGGAGATGGGAGGAATTACCTTTCTGCTGCAGATGATTAAAAGCAGAATCAAGAAAAAACGCGGCGCAGAGCTTGGTATTGCAGGTCTTGCCTTTCTGGTGGACCTGTGCACGGCAAACAATACGGTTGCTATTGTCATGACCGGCCCGATCGCAAAGGATATCAGTGATGAGTACGGCATTGAGCCAAGACGTTCCGCCTCACTTCTTGATATTTTTACTTCCGTTGGACAGGGGATCATCCCATACGGTGCCCAGCTTCTGTCGGCAGCAAGTCTTACGAAGCTGACTCCGTTTGAAATTATGCCGTATCTGTACTATCCGGTTCTGATGGCACTGAGCGCAGTGCTCTTTATCCTGTTCCGGAAAAGGAAAATCGATTGAATGTTCCAATAGTTTATGGTATAATTTCTGAAAATTGCAGATCAGAAAAGGACAAGGAGGAAACGCCATGGAGTTGTTTTATAGAAGTACGAGAAACGAAAATGTCATGCTGACTGCTTCGGAGGCAATCTTAAAAGGACTCTCCGATGAAGGAGGGCTCTTTGTGCCGGAATATATTCCGAAGCTTCCTGTTCCGCTTGCGGATCTTGCCGGGATGGATTATCAGGAAACTGCCTATGTCGTGATGAAGCAGTTTCTTACCGACTTTACGGAAGAGGAACTTAGAGGATGTATCCGTGCAGCCTACGATGACAAGTTTGATAACGAAGAGATTGCACCGATTGCGAAGGTGGACGGAGTCTATTATCTGGAACTGTTCCACGGTCCGACGATCGCGTTCAAAGATATGGCGCTTTCCATTTTGCCGCACCTGATGACAACAGCTGCCAGAAAGCATCACGTCACTGACGAAATCGTGATTCTGACTGCCACGTCCGGAGATACAGGAAAGGCAGCCCTTGCCGGATTTGCAGATGTGGAGGGAACGAGAATCATCGTCTTTTATCCAAAAGGAGGAGTCAGCGATGTGCAACGGCTTCAGATGGTAACACAGAAGGGGGACAATACGGCGGTCATCGCTATTAATGGAAATTTTGATGAAGCACAAAGCGGTGTGAAAAAGATGTTTGAAGATGAGAGACTCAAAGCAGAGCTTCAGAAAGCAGGCTTCCGGTTCTCGTCTGCAAATTCCATCAATATCGGACGGCTTGTCCCGCAGATTGTCTACTATGTCCATGCTTACGGGTGTCTCCTGAAACATGAAGAGATTCAGGAAGGAGAAGCGGTCAATGTCGTTGTTCCGACTGGAAATTTCGGAAATATTCTTGCCGCTTATTTTGCAAAACAGATGGGCGTTCCGATTGCGAAGCTGATCTGCGCCTCCAATGAAAATAAAGTGCTCTTTGACTTTTTCGAGACCGGAACCTATGATAAAAACCGGGAATTTATCCTGACAGAATCTCCATCTATGGATATTTTGATTTCCAGTAATCTGGAACGGCTGATTTACCTGATTTCCGGAAGAAATGAGGCGAAAAACCGTGAGCTGATGAAGGAATTAAACGAAAACGGACGTTACGGAATTACCGGAAAGATGAAAGCAGAGCTGTCCGATTTTGCTGCCGGGTATGCATCGGCGGACGAGATGAAGAAAGCCATCCGCGACACCTACGAGAATACAGGATATGTGATGGATACTCATACAGCGGTTGCTGCCGCGGTGTACGAAGCGTATCGCAGAGACAGCAACGATCCGGCAAAGACGATCATCGCATCAACGGCAAGTCCATACAAGTTTGCGGAAAGCGTTCTTAACGCCATACGGCCAGGCGAATATGAAGGTCAGGAAGGCATTGCCCTTGCCGATGAACTGAGCCGGCTTTCCGGGACAGAGATCCCGAAGGCGGTAGAGGAGATCAGAAATGCCGAAATCCGCCATACGAGAGAGTGCGATGCACAGGAGATGGAAGCGGCAGTGAAAGAAATTTTAGGACTGAGGTGACAGGGATGGATTCGATCTGGGGACTGATTGCCCTGGCCTGCGGACTGTATTGTATGGCCGGGTATTGGAAAATGATAAAAAAAGGAGAGATTTTTCAAAGTGTTCTGCTTCCGAAGGAAGTGAACCTGAAAAAATGTAAAGACACCAAGGCATACATAAAAGAGGCGGCACCGAAAGTGATGATTTTGGGGATCGTAGTGACCCTCTGGGGGATCTGTGATCTGGCCTGCACCAGTCTTGGTGTCGACAATATGGCCATTTTCTGGGGCACCTTTGTAATTGTGATGGTTGTGCTTGTGTGGTTTGGAATTACAACAGGAAAACTACGGAAAAAATATTTTTCCTAAATAGATTATGTGAAAGACTTTGTGGAAACATTCCGCAGAGTCTTTTTTGTTAAATCTGTATGGGAGATAGTGTGATGGACCACGGATATGATATAATGGAAAAAAAGCTAAGGGGACAGGGTATGGAGAAAACATATGGAATGATGGCGGCCGCTTCTGTGATCGAGGAGGTGCAGAAGGCTGTCATCGGAAAACAGGATTGTATTAAAAAGGTAATGGCCGCAATTCTGGCGGGCGGACATGTCCTGATCGAGGACATTCCGGGAGTCGGGAAGACGACGATGGCGGTCGCATTTTCAAAAAGTATGGGCCTGGACCGGCACAGGGTGCAGTTTACTCCGGATGTGCTGCCGGCGGATATTGTCGGCTTTTCTCTTTATGACAGGCAGACCCAGCAGTTTGTCTATCAGCCGGGAGCGGTGATGTGTAACCTGCTTCTGGCGGATGAGATCAACCGGACGTCACCGAAAACACAGTCAGCGCTTCTGGAAGTTATGGAGGAGGGACAGGTGACGGTGGATCAGAAGACATACCCGGTGCCGGATCCGTTTATTGTGATCGCGACGGAAAATCCGTTTGGTTCTGCGGGGACACAGATGCTGCCGGAGTCACAGCTGGACCGGTTCATGATCTGTATTTCCATGGGCTATCCGGATATCCAGGCAGAGATTGAGATCGTAAAGGGCAGTCAGAAAGGGAATCCGGCAGATGCGGTCAAGGCGGTAGTCGGAACGGAGATGCTTCTTGAGATGCGCGCGGAAGTGGAACAGGTCTATGTGCATGATGCGGTTTATGAGTATATCGGACGGCTTGTGGAGGCAACCAGAAACCATCAGATGGTCAGGCTTGGAATCAGTCCGAGGGGTACGATTGCGCTTGCAAAAGTGGCGAAGGCGTATGCCTATCTGGAAGGACGGACTTTCTGTATTCCACAGGATGTGGCGAAGGTGTTCCCGGATGTGGCGGTTCACAGGCTGTTTTTAAGTGCCAGGGCCAGGGCGGCCAGGATGGAATCTTCCCAGGTGATCGAGGAGATTCTTGCCATGATCACGCAGCCAAAGGCCGGAAAAGGGAGAAGAGAATGAAAAAATGGTTGTATCTGGCTGCCGTTCTCGCAACAGTTTATCTGAATCTCGTTTACGAGTGGCCGGACGGTAGATATATACTTGCGGTAGAACTTGTATTTCCGGTTATTTTGTGCCTTCAGGCCAGAATGATGGGAGCGAAGATCCGGATCTGCCCGCAGGGGGATTTTCAGATGGCGGAAGAAGGAGAAACGCTGAATATTCCTTTTGTAGTGGAAAACTGCGGAGTGTTTCGGATCCCGTTTCTCAGAGTACAGATTGAACATAAAAAGCAGACGGTGCGGAACCTGAAAAAAGGGGAGAAGCATACCTTTCTGTTTCCATATGAGGCCAGCGCTTGTGGAAAGCATGAAGTCAAAGTGAAAAAAGCGGTGACGACCGATGCTTCCGGTATGTTCAGGATCCGGATCCGGAAGTTGCAGTCTGTCCCTGCGGAGATTCACATTGTGCCGAAGGCGTATCCGGTGCTTGCCGAGATCAGCGAAGCGGTCCGCCTGTTTGTGACAGAAGGCGAAGAGTACGCAAAAGACCGGGGCGGGGACGATACGTCCGAGGTGTTTGACGTCCATGAATATCAGCCGGGAGACAGAATTGCCCAGATTCACTGGAAGCTGAGCGCGAGAACAGATGAGCTGTACATGAAGGAATTCAGTTTCCCTCTAGGAGCGGCTGTCATTCTTCTTCTGGATCCGGGTGAGTCGAAAATGACAGAAGAGGCGGGCAATGTGTTTTTGAATCTGGCGGCTTCAGCCGGACGGGCGATGGTGGAGGAATCCTGTCGGTTCTATGCAGTCTGGAAAGAAAGCAGGACACAGGTTTTTAAAAGGTTTCTGGTGAAGAACGAGGAGACTTTTTACGACTGGCTTTTAGCGCTTTCTTCCACGCAGGTTTCCGAACTTGACAGACTTGACGAAGATCTGTACCGGCACGAATTTTTTGAACCGTACTTGAAAGCAGTGCGTATTGGCGGAGATCTGTCTATTCAGTGCGGAGAGGAGATGCCGGTTTTCTTTCACGAGAAAACATTTGTAGAAGAATTAAACAGGACGGTATTGGAAATATAGGTGGTCAGGGAGTATGAACACAAAAAAGATAGATAGTAATCGATGGGAAAAAATCTGGATTCTTCTGTCTGCGGCAGCAGGAAGTAGCGGTGTATACTTTGCTTTCGGATCGGTATTCGATCCGGCAGCTGATATCCGCATGTTCGGAATCGGAATGCTGATGTTTGTGATCTGCTGGTTTCCGTATGTGTGGATGGAAAAATATGTATGGGCAGGATGTGCTGTGGGAATTCTTCCTGTGGTATGGTTCTGGTTTGTGCAAAGAGAGGCCATACAGGAGGGGCTGAAAGAAGAGGTCATCGGAAATTCCGTGCTGCAGATTCAGCAGTATTTCAGGGAAATACAAAGTACAGTACGGGTCCAGGCGGACGAAAAGACCATGGCAGCGGGGATGCTGGCACTTTGCGGCCTGTTTCTGGCAGTCTGCGTTCTGGCAGGATCTGTCCGGAAGCTACGCATGGTTGTGATTATTCTCTATGCGGCAGTCTTTTCCTTTCCGTTTTTTACCGGAATGACAATCAGGGCGGAGGGAGCGGCGCTGCTTGGATGTGCGGTTCTCTGCCTTGTGATGGCAAGTCCGGTCAGCGCAAAACGCCCGCTTGTCATTGCGGCCGCTGCTGCACTGGCAACCGGCGTGCTGATTCCGAAACAGCAGATGGAAACCTTTTTTGCGGATCCGGCAGCATGGCAGGACCGGATCGAGGACTTCTTTACGCGGGCTGCATACGGCGGCGTGTCGGACGGGAAACTGGGAACTTTTGATGAAATGGTGGAAAGCGGTGAACTTCAGCTTGAGGTAACCCTTTCAGAACGGCCGGAGCAGGACGTTTATTTTCAGGGATATATCGGAACGGATTACCGTGACAGCCGGTGGGTAAAATCAAAGGAAACAGGAGGACTTTCCGAAGAAGAGATCAGCAGAGCACGAAATGCAGAGTATGAGACAGTGCGGGAAAACAGTGGACAGCTCGGATATCAAAGTGTGACAGCTGAAATTACAAGAAGAGGGGCAAGCAGAGCGTACCGGTACCTTCCGTATAAAAACAGCCAGACAGATGATTTTTATGGAGATACCTATGTGGAAGGCCGGGGAAGAAACTATACGGTGGAAGCTGTTCTGGCAGGCGATATCGGAGAGTTGAAAATCAGTCCGGAAAATGTGGAATATGAGCAGACAGAAGATAGAGAAGCCTATACAGACTTTGTAAACGAAACCTATCTGCAGGTGCCTGAAGAATTCCGTGAAAAGTGGGAGGATACGGCACGGATTCTTCGAGGAAGAACACTTCGCAGCACAGTCCGGGAGGTGGCGGATTATCTTGGAACAGTTGCAGATTATACAAAAAGCCCGGGGAGAACACCGGATGGAGAGGATTTCGTTGAATATTTTCTTGGAGAAAGCCGCGAGGGATACTGCGTTCATTTTGCTTCAGCAGGTGTGCTGTTCCTGAGAATGAATGGAATTCCTGCACGCTTTGTATCCGGATATATCGCAAGACCGTCAGAGTTTGAAGAGACAGAAGACGGAATGTATCTGGCTGAACTCGATGACAGTACGGCACATGCCTGGGCGGAGGTTTACGTAGAAGGCTGCGGATGGCTTCCGGCAGAAATGACGCCGGCATACCGGCAGAATTCTGCGGGAGGAACATCAGAGCCGGACGGGCCTGTAAGTGTAGTGGGGGAGACGGATCCGCAGACAGAAGAACCGCAGACACCGGAGCAGGATTCTACGTCTCAGCAGGAACCACAGCCGGATACGCAGACAGATGTACAGGACGGGACAGGACAGTCATCAGAAAATCAAAACGGAGCTGGAACGAGAGAGGAGATGTTTTCCGGAAGAATCTGGATAATCCCGGTATCTGCCGCCCTGGCAGCGCTTTGTTTACTTCTTTTTGCACGAAGAAGAAAATGGAGAAGCGTCCGGATGCAGAAAGACTTGCGGAACAAATATCTCAGGCTGTACCGGATTCTTTATCAGATGATGGAGTATGACAGGAAGAAACCGATTCCGGAGGACGAGGAAGAGCTTTGCCGGATCCTGAAAGAAACCTATCACATTTCCAACAAGAGGAGCAGGAAGATCATCATCCGGTTGCTGGAAACAGCTTTTGGAAACAGAAATCCGGAGAAAAGAGATCTCAAAGAACTGGAAAAACTCTGTATTTCTGTACGGGAGAAAAGTATGGCGTCCAAAAATCTCTTCCAGAAATTTCTGTTTGTGTTTGGAAAAGGATTCTAAATAAATATTGAAAGATGAAAGCGGATACGGTATAATAAATCTAACCTGAAATGTTCGATAACTCTTGTAATTTTGAACCTACAAAACTTTAAACGGGATTCCTATTATCTCTGTAATATGTCAGGCCTCATTACATCAGTGGAAGGCAGAAAAGCAGATGCGGTTGCCCACCTAGCGGACTGCTAGGAGTCAAAATACAGGAGCCGGCATTTTGGGGGTGCGTACGAAAGAGAAAGAGCAGTCGTGATACGGCTGCTTTTTACTTTATAGCGGAAGTTTTCCGAAAAGGACGGCTTTTTTCGACATGTCTTTGAGGAGGTGCTTTGGATAAGGATGCCGCTTCGGAAACATACATATAAAAAACAGATGAGACATACATTAGGATAAATGCGGCGGACAAGGTGCGTAAGATGAAAAAACACTGGAACGGTAATTTTTTATATTATTTTGGCGGGATTATACTGAGTCTTTTTTTGTGCGTAGGATTGGTGCATATGGTTTCGGGCGGATATGAAACGGAGACTGGAAAGAAAGCGGTTTCCAAGAAAGAAGAAACAAAAGAGAAGAAGACGCCGGAGGAGCAAAAAGGAAAAGAGGAGCAGGAGCAGCCCGTCATACGGGTCCTTTTAAAGACCGGAGGGTATACGGATGAAGTACATCCAAATGTAGCCGTATCGGCAGGGGGAGGACTTCTTCTCGAAGGAGCCGGAGGAAAGCGGGAAGCCAAAGAGGGCGAGACCGTGACGATTGCCCCGGATGATCCGTTGTTTGAGGGCGGAACCATACGTGTAAAAACAAAAAAAGAGGGAGATAAGATTACGATTTCCAGTCTGAAGAGAGGATACGGAGTGCCTTCCTACAGGGGAGAACTGGAGTTGTTTTCTACCGCTCAGGGAATTGCTGTCATCAACGAGCTTCCTCTGGAAGAATACCTGTATGCAGTAGTGCCGAGTGAGATGCCGGCTTCCTATGAAGAAGAGGCATTAAAGGCACAGGCAGTCTGCGCAAGAAGCTATGCCTACTGTCATATGGAAGGGCAGGCGTATCCGGAATATAAAGCCAATGTGGACGACAGTACAGCTTATCAGGTCTATGGAAATTCTGCCGAGCAGGAAAAGACGATTGCCGCGGTGGACGCAACAATGGGAGAGAAGCTGAAGTATCATGACACTGTGGTGAAAGCGTATTATTTTTCCACTTCCTGTGGAAGAACCACCAATGTAGAGGCGTGGGGCACGAAAGTTTCAGATGCAAATTCATACCTGAAGGGGACCAGGGTGGAGGAAAACGGAACCTGCTATGAAAAAGATCTGCCGTGGTTTTCCTGGAGCTGTGATATCCCGGTTGAGACCGTTTCCAATCTCTTTGGACTGAATACCGGACAGGATGTCGGTACGATTTCGCAGATCGAAATTACAAAAAGGGGGGAAGGAGATGTGGCACTGGAAATGAAAGTAACAGGATCCAAAGGAAGCGCTGTGATCCGGACGGAAAATAAAATCCGTAGCGCACTTGGTGGAAACGGGTATAAAATCCAGAAACAGGACGGCACAGAGGCAGCATCTGCTAAACTGCTGCCGAGTGCATTTTTTACAGTAGAAAAGCGGGGGGAAAGTTTTCACATTAAAGGAGGCGGCTATGGACACGGAATCGGAATGAGCCAGAATGGGGCGAATGAAATGGCAAAAAAAGGGAAAGATTATATAACAATCCTTGGAATGTTTTATGATGGTGTGGAAATTACAGCGGATTGATGGTATGATAACAGGAAAAAAGGACAGAATGAGGTAGAATATGATCAAAAAACAGTGGGACCGGATCATGAGAATATTGGATCGAGCGGCACAAAGCCATGTCGGGGCGTATGCTGCTCAGTCTGCGTTTTTCTTTGTCCTGTCACTGATTCCGATTATACTGCTTCTAATGACAATGGTACAGTATACGCCGCTTACAAGAGGCGATGTGATGACGGCGGTTACGGAGGTATTCCCGAAGACTGTCACGCCCTTCCTGATATCCATTATCAATGAAGTATACAGCCAGTCCACAGCAATCATTCCAGTGACGATCCTTGTCGCATTGTGGTCGGCTGGAAGAGGGGTGCTTGCGATAACGTCCGGACTCAACTGTATTTATCAGAGCAAGGAGACGAGAAACTATTTCTATCTGAGACTTAGAGCATCCGTTTACACGGTGCTGTTTCTTCTGGTTATAATTTCCTGCCTTCTCCTTGCCGTATTCGGAAACCGGATCAGCATTTTCGTAGAAATAAACGCTCCGGTGTTGCAAAAGGCAGTTGACTTTTTGATCCGAATCCGAACCTCTTTGACAGTCGGAGTAATGATGCTGTTCTGTATGCTTTTGTACCGCTTTCTGCCGGACGTAAAAATCAGAACCAAATGGAAGCATCAGATACCAGGATCTGTTTTCAGCGCAATTGGCTGGCAGATTATTTCCCTGATTTTCTCTGTCTATCTGGACATTTTTGAGGGATTTTCCACTATGTACGGGAGTTTGACGACCATTGTCCTTGTCATGCTCTGGCTGTACTTCTGTATGTACATGATTTTGCTTGGCGGCGTGATCAACATTACCATTTTCAAAGATAATCTGGATAAGGCTTGACAGACAGCGGCAGCACACCGTATACTGGAAAGGCAAAGAAATAAGAAATGAGGTGAAAGGATGATCATTACTTCCTGTAAATGTTAAGACAATGAAACATAACGTACACAGAAGACGCCGGAGGCGGATTCTGCCCGTACACATTGCAGGAAGAGACATTCTTTTTTCATTATAGAAACAAGAGGAAAAGATGACCAGAAGAGTCATGAAAAGAAGAACTGTTCTTTTCATGACTCTTTTTCTTTTGGCGATGTTCGGGGACGTGTTCCGATGCACCGGAACACGTCCCCGGTATAGCCTAAGTTAAAGTCGGGCTTTTTTGCAGTGTGTGCATGGTGAAAGGGGATGATGGGATGTCGCAGATACAGATTATAGATCTTACTTTTTCGTATGATACGCATTTTGAGTCGATTTTTGAGCATGTGAGTGTGCTTTTGGATACGGACTGGAGGACGGGGCTGATTGGTCGGAATGGGACCGGAAAGACGACGTTTTTGAAGCTGTTATCGGGTGCGTATCCGTACCGGGGAAGGATCCGTATGTCGGAGACGGCGGAGTATTTTCCGGTGGATATCCGGGATGTGAGGAAGTCTTCTTTGGAGGTCCTGGAGGAAATTGATCCGGATTATGAGTTCTGGAGAGTTTTAAGAGAGATGGAATGGATGGGAATGGATTCGACCATCCTGGAGCGGCCTTATGGGACGCTTAGTCCGGGAGAGCGGATCCGGCTACAGCTTGCGGTGCTGTTTGCCAAGGAGCATGCGTTCCTTCTGATTGATGAGCCGACAAATCATCTGGATGAGGAGGGGAGGCAGATGCTGGCCTCTTATCTGAGCAGGAAGAAGGGATTCCTTCTTGTTTCCCATGACCGGAGGCTTCTGGATGCCTGTACGGATCATACGATGGCGATTGAGCGCAGCAGCATCCGGATCTACAAGGGAAGTTTCCAGACATGGCAGAGAGAAAAGAGTCTGCGGGATCAGGCGGAGTTGGAGCAGAATCAGAAGCTGAAAAAGGAGATCCGCCATCTGGAGGCGGCGGCAAGGGAGGCCGGAAGATGGGCAGGTAATAAGGAGAAAGAAAAGATCGGTCATAAAGTGGGAGGACTGAAGCCGGACCGTGGTGCAATCGGCCATAAGGCGGCGAAGATGATGAAGCGGTCCAAGGTGCTGGAGCACCGGATGGAGAAGGCGGCTAAAGAAAAGGCAGGGCTTTTAAAGGACATCGAGACGGTGGAGGAACTGAAAATGTTTCCACTGGATTATGAGAAGGAGCGTCTTGTTTCCGTGGAAGGGATTTCGTTTGCCCGCGGGGACCGTCAGATTTTGAAAGACTTTTCGTTGGAAATCCGGCGGGGAGACCGGATTGCTTTGAAAGGGCCGAATGGCTGCGGGAAGACGACGATTCTGAAGCTGACTGCAGGGATCTATCAGCCGGATGAGGGAAGAATTCAGACCGGAAGCGGCCTGAAGATTTCGGTTGTCAGCCAGGATTCTTCTGAAATGAGAGGAACGCTGGCGGAGATAGAAGAGGAGGCGGGACTTGATAAAACGCTGTTCCGGGCTGTTTTGAGGAAGCTTGATTTTTCCAGAGACCAGTTTGACAAGCGTCTGGAGGAGTACAGCGAGGGTCAGCGTAAAAAGGTGCTTCTTGCAAAGAGCCTCTGCGAGCCGTCCCATCTATATATCTGGGACGAGCCGTTAAACTACATTGATATATTCACAAGAATTCAGATTGAGAATCTGATTCTTGAGCGGAAACCATCCATGATCTTTGTAGAACACGACAGTGTATTTACCGAACGGATTGCAAAGAGCGCTGTACGTTTCGAAAAAGATCCTCAAAGCGCCGGATTTAAAGCAGTTTTCGAGAGTTCCGGACTTGACAAAGAGCAGGGGGATGTTTAAAATAAAGAAGATACAGTAAAGGCTGTGAATGTGTCAGTAGGATATCTGATCTCCGACAGAGAGAAGGAGCCGCAGGCTGGAAGCTCCTTTCGATTTGACAGATATGCCGAATTTCCCACAGGAGCTGCATTTCTGAACAGAGAGTAAGAAATGACGTGTAGTGCACGTTACGCATACAAGAGAGCCTGCCTTTTGACGGCAGGAATCAGGGTGGTACCGCGGATTGATTCTCCGTCCCTTTTTGGGGCGGAGTTTTTTTGTTTACCGGAAAGGATTGGACTTTCCTGAATACGAAAAGCCTTCTGTTCGGTACAGGCTGCCTTGGTTGATGAGTAAAGGAGGAAAATCATGAAAGAAAAGCTTCAGAGCATCAGAGAAGAAGCATTAAAGCAGATCCAGTCTGCAGATGTGCCGGAAAAATTAAATGATGTACGTGTCAGGTTTTTAGGTAAAAAAGGAGAACTGACAGCAGTTCTCAAAGGAATGAAAGATGTAGCGGCAGAGGAACGTCCGAAAGTCGGACAGATGGTCAATGAAGTCCGCCAGGAAATCGAAGGTATTCTGGATGAGACAAAGAAAAAGATGGATGCAAAGATCCGGGAAGAAAAATTAAAAGCTGAAGTGATCGATGTTACGCTTCCATCCAAAAAGAATGTAGTGGGACACCGTCATCCGAACACTATTGCCCAGGAAGAGGTAGAGCGGATCTTCATCGGTATGGGATATGAAGTAGTCGAAGGACCGGAGATCGAATACGATCTCTATAACTTTGAGAAGCTCAACATCCCGGCAGATCATCCGGCAAAAGATGAACAGGATACATTCTATATCAATAAGGATATCGTGCTCAGAACCCAGACTTCCCCGGTACAGGCTCGTGTCATGGAGCAGGGGAAACTTCCGATCCGTATGATCTCTCCTGGACGGGTATTCCGTTCTGACGAGGTGGATGCAACGCATTCGCCGTCTTTCCATCAGATCGAAGGACTTGTAGTAGATAAAAATATTTCTTTTGCGGATCTGAAAGGAACGCTGGAAGTTTTCGCAAAAGAGCTGTTCGGACCGGAGACAAAGACAAAATTCCGTCCGCATCATTTCCCGTTCACAGAGCCAAGCGCCGAGGTGGATGTGACATGCTTCAAATGTGGCGGAAAGGGCTGCCGTTTCTGTAAGGGATCCGGATGGATCGAGATCCTTGGCTGCGGAATGGTACACCCGCACGTGCTGGAAATGTGCGGAATTGACCCGGATGAATATACCGGTTTCGCATTCGGTGTAGGGCTTGAGAGAATTGCCCTTCTGAAATATGAGATCGACGACATGAGACTGCTGTACGAAAACGACATCAGATTCTTAAAGCAGTTCTAGGATAAGGGAGGAAAAAAGATCATGAATACATCATTATCATGGATTAAAGCATATGTCCCGGATCTGGACGTGACAGAGCAGGAATACACAGACGCCATGACACTGTCCGGTACCAAGGTGGAGGGATATGAAAAGATGGATGAAGATCTGGACAAGATCGTGGTAGGGCAGATTGAGAAGATCGAAAAGCATCCGGATGCGGATAAGCTTGTCATCTGCCAGGTGAATATCGGAAGCGAGACAATTCAGATCGTAACCGGAGCGCCGAATGTGGAAGAAGGACAGAAAATTCCGGTTGTTCTCGTGGGAGGCCGTGTAGCAGGCGGACACGACGGAAGTAAAACGAAAGGCGGAATTGAAATCAAGGCCGGAAAACTGCGCGGAGTGGACAGTTACGGCATGATGTGCTCCATCGAAGAGCTTGGTTCTACAAAAGAAATGTATCCGGAAGCACCGGAAAATGGAATCTATATTTTCCCGGATGATGTGGAAGTTGGTGCAGACGCCATTGAAGTACTTGGACTTCATGATGCGGTATTTGAATATGAAGTCACATCCAACCGTGTGGACTGCTTCAGCGTGATCGGAATCGCAAGAGAAGCAGCGGCAACATTCGGAAAGAGCTTCCATCCGCCGGTTGTTAAAGAGACCGGAAATGAGGAGAATGCTTCTGACTATATCAAAGTGACTGTCAAGAATCAGGATCTCTGCTCCAGATACTGCGCAAGAGTCGTAAAAAATATTAAAATCGGACCGTCTCCAAAGTGGATGCAGAGAAGACTTGCATCTGTCGGAATCCGCCCGATCAACAATCTTGTTGATATCACAAACTACGTGATGGAAGAATACGGACAGCCGATGCACGCTTACGATCTGGATACCATCGCAGGAAAAGAAATCATTGTCAGAAATGCAGAAGACGGTGAGACATTCACGACACTGGACGGTCAGGAGAGACACCTTGACAAAGACGTACTGATGATCTGCGACGGCGAAAAATCCATCGGAATCGCCGGAATCATGGGAGGCGAAAATTCCATGATCACAGATCACGTGCACACTGTTCTGTTTGAGGCAGCATGCTTTGACGGGACAAATATCCGTAAGTCCAGCAAACGTGTAGGACTGCGTACCGATGCATCCGGAAAATTTGAAAAAGGACTGGATCCGAACAATGCAAAGGCAGCGATCGACCGTGCATGCCAGCTCGTAGAAGAGATGGGCGCAGGTGAAGTAGTCGGAGGAACTGTAGATGTATATGGAAAGGTAAAAGAGCCTGTTCGTGTTCCGTTTGATGCAGATGCCATCAACCGTCTTCTTGGAACAGATATTTCTAAAGAAGAGATGATCGGATACCTTGCAAAAGTAGAACTTGCCTACGATGAAGAGACAAACGAAATCGTGGCTCCGACCTTCCGCCATGACATTTTCCGCCTTGCGGACCTGGCAGAGGAAGTGGCAAGATTCTACGGCTATGACAATATTCCGACTACCCTCCCGAAGGGAGAAGCGACAACAGGAAAGCTTTCCTTCAAGCAGAGAATCGAAGCTTCCGCAAGAGAAATCGCGGAGTTCTGCGGATTCAGCCAGGGTATGACATATTCCTTCGAGAGTCCGAAAGTATTTGATAAACTCCTGCTTCCTAAGGATGCGCCGGAACGTCAGGCAATCCAGATTTCCAATCCGCTTGGAGAGGACTACAGCATTATGCGTACCATTTCCCTGAACGGAATGCTGACTTCCCTTGCAACGAACTATAACCGGAGAAACAAAGATGTAAGACTCTATGAGCTTGGAAATATTTATCTTCCGAAATCACTGCCGCTTACCGAACTTCCGGAAGAGAGGATGCAGTTTACACTTGGAATGTACGGAGAAGGCGATTTCTTCAGCATGAAAGGTGTTGTGGAAGAATTCTTTGAAAAGATCGGCATGCGCAAAAAAGAACAGTACGATCCGAACGCGGGCAAATCCTTCCTGCATCCGGGACGTCAGGCAAATATTGTTTATGAAGGAACCGTTGTCGGTTATCTTGGAGAAGTTCATCCGGAAGTTGCGGACAATTATGGCATTGGCGGACGTGCATACGTTGCAGTCATCGATATGCCGGAAGTGGTTGCACGCGCAACATTTGACCGGAAATACAGCGGAATCGCAAAATTCCCGGCTGTGACAAGAGATATCAGTATGGTAGTTCCAAAAGAGATCCTTGCAGGGCAGATCGAGGCGATGATTGAGCAGAGAGGCGGAGACATTCTGGAAAGCTACAATCTGTTTGACCTTTATGAAGGCGCTCAGATCAAAGAAGGATACAAATCCATCGCATATTCGATTGTATTCCGTGCGAAAGACAGAACACTTGAGGAATCAGACGTGACGAAAGCCATGAAAAAGATTCTCAACGGTCTGGAGAGCATGGGCATCGAACTGAGACAGTAAAGAGGAATCGTCATCATGATGAAAAAAGAAGACTTTTATTTTGAACTGCCGCAGGAACTGATCGCGCAGGACCCGCTGGAGGACCGCTCCGGCTCGAGACTCCTTGTCCTTGACAAGGAGTCCGGTGAGATTGAGCACAGAACCTTCCGGGACATCAAAGAGTATCTGGAGCCGGGAGACTGTCTGGTGATCAATGATACCAAAGTCATTCCGGCCCGGCTGATCGGGTCCAAAGTGGGAACAAATGCAAAGATCGAGATTCTGCTTTTAAAGAGAAAAGAAAATGACATCTGGGAAACCCTTGTAAAACCCGGAAAAAAGGCAAAGCCCGGGACGAAAATCAGCTTTGGCGAAGGGCTTCTCATCGGAGAAGTGCTGGACGTGGTGGATGAAGGAAACCGCCTGATTCAGTTTTCCTACGAAGGAATCTTTGAGGAGATTCTGGATCAGCTTGGACAGATGCCGCTCCCGCCGTATATCACCCATCAGCTGGAGGATAAAAACCGCTATCAGACCGTGTATGCAAAACACAGCGGATCCGCGGCAGCTCCGACGGCAGGCCTGCATTTCACGCCGGAGCTTCTGGAAGAAATCAAAGAAAGCGGTGTCGAGATCGCTCATGTGACACTTCATGTCGGGCTTGGCACCTTCCGCCCGGTGAAAGTGGAAAATATTCAGGAACACCATATGCACTCGGAGTTTTACCGGATTGAGGCTTCTGAAGCAGAAAAGATCAATCGTGCAAAACGGGAAGGACACCGGGTGATCTGTGTCGGAACGACAAGCTGCCGCACGGTGGAGTCGGCGGCAAAACCTGACGGAACACTGTCAGAATGCAGCGGATGGACAGAGATTTTCATCTATCCGGGATATCGGTTTAAAGTACTGGACTGCCTTCTGACGAATTTCCATCTCCCGGAATCGACTCTGATTATGCTGGTCAGCGCACTGGCAGGAAGGGAGCATGTGCTTCATGCATATGAGGAAGCAGTAAAAGAACGCTACCGTTTCTTCAGCTTTGGGGATGCCATGCTGATCCGGTAACAGACAGTATAAAAAAAGAAAACTGGAAGCAGAAATCTATGGGCTTTGGATTCTGCTTCCAGTTTTTTCTTTTGAGGGTTGGAAGGTTTATGTTTGGTTTCATAGTTAAATAACTATTACAATACATACTATACCGGAAAAATATGAAAGGAATGTGTACGCCGGATAAAAGGATTCTTAAAAAACGAAAGAAACTATTAAAAAAGTCTTTACGATCCGGAAATACTATCTGGATATAGTAAAACCACGGCCTCCAACGTAGTTGACGTTGTCGATGACAGTAAAAGCGGTAGGATCAATCGTATAAATCATCTTTTTTACATCGTTGATCTTCCGGTACGGCAGAATGGTAAGGATCACCTTGGATGGATCCAGATGATATCCTCCCTCTGCCTGAAGGAAAGTCAGACCAAGATCAAAGGTATGCAGAAGTTCCTGACGGATCTTTTCATGCTCGGAAGAAAAAATCAGAAGCTGGACTTCTGAACGGCCGTAGGTGATGACCTTATTAACCATGATACTGGTAACAAGTATGACAATAACTCCGTAAACTGTCTGAAGAAGTGGCTTTGAGACTGCCTGCAGAAGAATCACGGTGCAGTCGCACACATACATGACAACAGAGACAGGAATGCGAAACTTCTTATTGAGAACAACACCGAGAATGTCAAATCCGCCGCTGGAACCATTTGCCCGCAGGATAATGCCGCTTCCGATTCCAAGAAGACATCCGGCAAGAAGGCTGCTCAGAAAAGGATCCTGAGATAACGGAAGAAACAGGTCGATCTGGGAGAAGACATCCAGAAGGACCGGAAACAGGAAAGTCATAATCAATGTTTTAAAAATGAATTCCTTCCCGGCAAACAGCCATCCGACAAGAAACAAAAGGATATTGATACAAAGTACAATCGCAGACAGAGGGAGCGGAAGCAGGTTCTGCAGAATAACAGACAGACCTGTCACACCTCCTGCCACAAAATTCTGAGGCAGTACGAAGAGACCAAATGCGGCAGCCGTCATGGTGCCTCCTACTACGATCAGGAGATAAGACAAGAGTTTTTTCTTCATAATATAGTACCTCCAGGGATTTGATAAGTTTCGATCTGTACTATATGGTACAATCTGAAGGCACGGAACGTCAAGTTAATGCGTTGAACTGAAAAAAGCTCCCGGGCAGGACTGTAACTGCCGGAGAGCTTTTTGAAAGCGGAGATGGTGGGAGTCGAACCCACGCGCCCTTGCGGACCTATCGCATTTCGAGTGCGACCTCTTACGACCACTTGAGTACATCTCCATAGTCGCTGATAGAATCAGCTTATATATTATATCAAAAGATCTATAAAAAGAAAAGAGAAAATCCGGAAAAAAATCAACTTGCCTTTTGTAGAAAGACAACTGTCTTTGTATGCGAGAAAAAGACAAGTGAGATTAAAATGTTTGTCAGAGACGGAAAAAATGCTTGAAATTTTACAAAGGAGGGAGTATTATTAAGATAGAAATTAGGCAGTTTGTCAAAAGAACGGAGGAATTCAAAAATGAGCGATAACATGATGTGGGCATTGGTAAAAGAGAAACCGGAAGCAGGTTTATGGATGAAAAGAGTACCGATTCCGGAAGTAGGACCAAATGATGTAAAGATCAAAATCCACAAAACGGCTATCTGCGGTACAGACGTACATATTTATCAGTGGAATGAATGGGCACAGCATACGATTCCGATCGGATTGACAGCAGGTCATGAGTATGTCGGAGAAGTCGTAGAAGTAGGTCCTGGAGTACAGGGATTCAAGATCGGAGATCTCGTATCCGGTGAAGGACATATCACATGCGGCAAATGCCGGAACTGCCTGGAAGGACACAAGGAAAACTGCAAAGATGCAAAAGGTGTTGGCGTTAACAGAAATGGTGCATTTGCAGAATATCTTGTAATTCCGGCTTCCAATGTATGGCCGTGCAATCCGAATATCCCGGAAGAGATGTATGCGATTTTTGATCCGTTCGGAAACGCTACACATACAGCTCTTTCCTATGATATGCTGGGAGAGGATGTTCTGATTACAGGCGCAGGCCCGATCGGAATTATGGCAGCGGCAATCGCAAAATTTGCAGGAGCAAGACACGTTGTTGTTACAGACCTGAACCAGTATCGCCTGGATCTTGCAACAAAACTTGGGGCAACAAGAACAGTAAACTTAAAAGAAGAAAAACTGACAGACGTCATGAAAGAAATTGGTATGACAGAGGGGTTTGACGTAGGTCTTGAAATGTCCGGAAGCCCGGCAGGACTTTCTGATATGATTCACAATATGAAACACGGCGGAAAGATCGCGCTTCTCGGACTTCAGGGAACAGAAACGAAAGTCGATCTGGAGACAGTAATCTTCAATGGTCTGAATATCCGCGGTATCTATGGAAGAAAAGTATGGGATACCTGGTACAAGATGTCCACAATGCTTCAGGCAGGACTTGATATTTCCCCGATCATTACACACCGCTTCGACATCAAAGATTACGAAAAAGGATTCGAGGCAATGATCTCCGGAAATTCAGGAAAAGTAGTACTTGACTGGTCTCATATCAATGACTAGGCAAGCGATCGAAGATAAGAAAGGAAGATAGATTCAAATGGCACGTAAAAATGATATTTTAAGCATTTATACAAAAACAGTAGATGAAATCAAAGAAGCAGGCCTTTTCAAAGGGGAAGCTCCGATCTGCTCTCCTCAGGGAGCAAAAGTAGTTCTGGAAGATGGAAAAGAGTACCTCAACATGTGTGCAAACAACTATCTGGGACTTGGTAACAACCAGAGACTGATCGACGCTGCAAAGCGTACTTATGATGAAAGAGGATTCGGTGTTGCTTCAGTACGTTTCATCTGCGGAACACAGGACATTCATAAACAGCTGGAGAAAAAGATCTCTGATTTCCTTGGAACAGACGATACTATCCTTTACTCCTCCTGCTTTGACGCAAACGGCGGTCTGTTTGAGACAATTCTGAAAGCAGAAGACGCAGTCATCAGTGATGAACTGAACCATGCTTCCATTATCGATGGAGTACGTCTCTGCAAAGCAAAGAGATATCGTTACAAAAACAATGATATGGAAGATCTGGAAGCAAAATTAAAAGAGGCAGATGAAGCCGGAGCAAGAATCAAACTGATCGCTACAGACGGTGTATTCTCCATGGACGGTATCATCGCAAACCTGAAAGGTATCTGTGATCTTGCTGACAAATACAATGCACTTGTTATGGTAGATGACAGCCACGCAGTTGGATTTGTAGGCAAAAAAGGCCGTGGTACAGCAGAATACTGTGGAGTAGAAGGCCGTGTAGATATTATCACGGGAACACTTGGAAAAGCCCTGGGCGGAGCATCAGGCGGATACACATCCGGACGTCAGGAAATTATTGACCTGCTTCGTCAGCAGAGCCGTCCGTATCTGTTCTCCAACTCTCTTGCACCGGCAATTGTCGGAGCAAGCATGGAACTGTTTGATATGTTAAGCGAAAGCACAGAACTCCGTGACCATCTGGAGGAAGTTACTACTTACTACCGCCAGAAACTGGATGAAAATGGATTTGACGTTATTCCGGGAACACATCCATGTGTGCCGGTTATGATCTACGATGAGAAGACAGCTGCTGAATTCGCTAAGAGAATGATGGAAAAAGGTGTTTATGTCGTAGCATTCTCCTATCCGGTAGTACCGAAGGGAAAAGCAAGAATCCGTACACAGGTATGTGCAAGCCATACAAAAGAAGATATCGATTTCATCGTAAAATGCTTCATCGAAGTGCGTGAAGAAATGGGACTGAACAAATAACATTATATTGTGTAGCCATGATAGCAGAAAGACGCCGGAAGGCGTCTTTTTGCATGAAAAGAAAAGTACGGTCAGGGTCAATGTAAAATCTTGGAGAAAGATATTGCTTTTCTGCGGAAAAGGAGTATAATGATTAAGATTTCATAAAAATTATATGAAATTTTTTTGTTTACGCAGGAGGAGTCATGAATATCATTATTGTAGGAGCTGGAAAAGTAGGAACAACAATTGCAGACCAGCTTAGCTCTGAAAATCATAATATTACGATTATTGACCTGAATCAAAAGAAAGTGGAAGAGGCGGAAGAAGAGTTTGATGCGATGGGGATTGTGGGAAACGGTGCCAGCCATCAGGTACAGGTGGAGGCCGGTGTCATGGATGCGGAACTTCTGATCGCAGTTACCGGTTCAGACGAATTGAATCTTCTTTGCTGCCTGATCGCGAAGAAGACGGGAAAGTGCCAGACAATTGCAAGAGTAAGAAATCCGATTTACAGCAAGGAAGTAAACTTCATCAAGCGCCAGATGGGCCTGTCGGCTGTTATCAATCCGGAGCTGACGGCCGCTCAGGAGATTTCCCAGCTGCTTCGTCTTCCGTACGCCAAGAAGGTTGATACATTTGCAAGAGGAAGGGTGGAAATGATCAAATTCCGGATGAATCCGGAACTCCATATGGACGGACTTCAGGTCGCGGATATTATTTCCAAAATGAAGTGTGACATTATGATCTGCGGCGTGGAGAGACAGGGACAGGTTGTGATCCCGAACGGAGATTTTGTTCTGAAGAACAACGATCTGGTATCCATGATGGCAGTGCCGAAGGAGACAGCAAAGTTCTTCCGCAAAATGGGGATTCCGACCCATCAGGCAAAAAGTACACTGATTGTAGGCGGGGGCACGATAGCATACTATCTTGCAAAGCAGCTTCTCGAAATGAGGGTGGATGTCAGAATTATAGAACAGAATAAAGAGCGGTGTGAGATGCTCAGTGAACAGCTGCCGGAAGCTACGATTCTTCAGGGAGACGGAACTGACAAGGAATTTCTCCTGGAAGAGGGTCTGATGCATACGGATTCCTTTGTGGCGCTGACCAATATGGATGAGGAAAACCTGATGCTTGCACTGCTTGCACGAAAATACTCGAACGCAAAACTGATTGCCAAGGTCAACCGGATTCACTTCGAGGAAGTAGTGGATGAACTGGATATTGACAGCGTTATCTATCCGAAAAACCTTGCGGCGGATCACATTGTCCGCTATACAAGAGCGATGCAGAATTCCCTTGGAAGCAATGTGGAGACTCTTTACAAAATCCTGGACGGACAGGCGGAAGCGCTGGAGTTTGTCATCCGGGAAGATTCCAGTGTCACAAACCAGAGGCTTATGGATCTTCCGTTAAAGGATCATCTGCTTGTATGTTATATCAGCAGATATGGAAAACTGAAGATGGCCCGTGGACAGGACATGCTGAAAGTAGGGGATTCCGTGATTATCGTGACAACTCACAAGGGTCTTCACGACATTACGGATATTCTGAAATATTAATGAGAGACCAGACGGGGAAAAGGAGTAAAGACTATGAATTATTCTATGGTAATGTATATCATAGGGTGGATACTGAATTTTGAGGCGGCGTTTATGCTTCCTTCCTGTCTTGTGGCGGTGATTTATCAGGAAAAATGCGGAATTTCTTTTTTGATTACAATGGCAGCTGCACTGGTAATCGGAATACCGCTGACGGTTCGGAAACCAAAAAACAAAGACTTCCATTCCAGGGAAGGATTTGCCAGCGTTGCCCTTGGATGGATTGTACTGAGCATCGTGGGGGCGGTACCATTTGTGATAAGCGGAGTGATTCCAAATCCGGTGGAAGCGTTGTTTGAGGCAGTATCCGGATTTACAACCACCGGATCCAGCGTTCTGACGAATGTGGAGGTAGTGCCGCGTTGTATTCTCTTTTGGAGAAGTTTTACCCACTGGATAGGCGGAATGGGAGTACTCGTTTTCATTATGGCGATTCTGCCGCTGAGCGGAGGAAAAAATATCAATCTGATGCGGGCGGAAAGTCCGGGACCGTCCGTCACAAAAATGACTTCCAAAATCAAGAGTACGGCAAAAGTTCTGTATCAGATCTATATTGTCATGACAATCATTCAGATCATACTTCTTCTGATCGGGAAGATGCCTTTGTTTGACGCACTTACCATCACATTTGGAACGGCCGGGACCGGCGGCTTTGGAATTAAGAACGACAGTCTTGCCGGATATTCGCCGTATCTGCAGTATGTAGTGACAACTTTCATGATTTTGTTCGGTGTTAATTTTAATTTTTATTTCCTTCTGCTTCTGAAAAAACCGATAGAAGCATTAAAAAGCGAGGAAGTCAGATGGTATTTTGGGATCATTGCGGCGGCCGTGCTTGTGATCTTTTTGTATATCCGGTCTTCCTATCCGACCGCAGAAGAGGCTTTCCGGCATTCTGCTTTTCAGGTGGGATCTATTATTACAACGACCGGATATGCAACGACAGACTTTAACCTATGGGCACAGGTGCCACGGACCATTCTGGTCATGCTGATGTTTGTAGGGGCATGTGCGGGAAGTACCGGAGGAGGAATCAAGGTATCCCGTATTCTGATTCTCGGAAAGACCATCAGAAAAGAACTGAACCAGCTTGTACATCCTACCGGAGTCAAGAAACTTCAGATGGACGGACGGCTGATTTCACACGAAGTACTCAGGGCTGCAAATGTCTATATGATTATTTATATTCTGATTTTTGCGTTTTCGGTACTGCTGGTTGGAATTGATGATTTCGATCTGGTAACAAATTTTACAGCAGTAGCAACGACATTAAATAATGTCGGCCCTGGACTTGAAATGGTCGGGCCGACAGGAAATTTCAGTGCGTTCAGCAATGGAACGACACTCGTTATGATCTTTGATATGCTCGCCGGAAGGCTGGAACTGTTTCCGCTTCTTTTATTATTCCATCCGGGAGCATGGAAAAAGTTTTGATTACATATCAGGAAAGTGGATAGAACGGGCAGTGGGTTTTCAGACACTGTCCGTTTTCTTCATGGAAAGAACAGCGGATGCTGCAGGAAACCGGGAGTTCCACCTGAAAATGCTCTTTTGTAAATTCTACTGCACTTAAAATAGCAAGGAATGAATCCCGTTTGCAGCATCTTGGACCGCCGTGAGTTCCAATGTTTTCCAGAGACCTGGAGGTCATTTGATTGGAAAGCCCCCAGGAAGTACCGGCAAGAGGAGTTGACTTTGAGAGGATGGAGCAGTATATTCCAGTGCTGACTCCGGCACCGCAGCATCCCCAGAAGCCGCAGACACCGCCAGGCACCTGTTTGCCACGTTCTTCCATTAAAGAGAGCGCTTCCTCAAGATCGATACTGCCTCCACAGTTTTTATAAGCGGTCAGAAGGGCGGAGCCGACAAGGACATGGTGTTCAGGTCCATGCATATAGATAAAAGGATTCTGCATGATCTGCTGTGCGATCTGAATCGGATCTTTCAGATCCGTGGAAAGGCAGAAGTCCCGGATGGCTTCAAGTCCCTTTGCTTCGTGACAGGAATCGCAGACAAAATGTCCATCTTCACAGCAGGCATTGGATAAAAACGTCTGATGACAGATGGAACATTCCATTTCCTTTGCGTGTTCTGTATAAATCAATTCTTTGCCGCAGATTAAGCAGGCGTTTGGATTCCGTTTCATATGTTTATTCTCCCTGGTTTTCACTTTTACATTTAAAATCCGCAGGATGCCAGAAGCATATCGATCGCATCCAGAAGAGAAGCTTTTTCTTCCGGAAGGCGTCCCTGGATAGTATAGGTATTGAGGACGGTAGTGTCATGGAACATGCAGTCTTTGACGGTCAGATTTTCCAGCATGATCCGTTCCTCCCAGAGCATCTCGGCATCGTTCATCATGTCGAAGTGCCCTTTCTTTGCATCCTTATAAAGCGGGGTGTCCGGCCAGAGTTTCAGCTTCAGACACCAGATATCCGCCGGGTGCAGCTGGTTTAGCAGCCGGGCGGTGGCAAGGGCATGGTGGACGGAAAAACGGCGCCCGCCAAGTCCAAGAATAATGGTGACATAATATTCGATTCCCACAGCCTCCAGCCTTCGAAGCTGTACAAGCATATCCATGGAGGTGACTCCTTTATTCTGCTCAAGCAGGATGGAATCACTTCCGCTTTCCAGTCCGATGTGGAGGGTGGAAAGTCCCATCTTATGGAGAATCCGAAGCTCTTCATCCGTTTTCCGTGCAATGTCGTCTATGCGGGAATACATGGAAAATTCGTGAATGTTCGGCATATACTGATCTGTCATATCAAAAATCTGGCAAAGCTTCTGATAATCGAGAACAAAGGCGTTTTCTCCCAGCAGAAAGAGCCGGTACGCATCCGGGCGGAAACGGCCCAGGATCTGCATGTTCCGCCGGATCTGTTCCATGGAATGAATCTGGAACGGGTCCTTTGCAAAGTCGCAGAACCGGCATTTCGCGTGGCTGCATCCAAGGGCAACCTCCAAGGCCGCGCAGTCCTGTTCGCTTGGCGGCAGATAGATCGTATCGTGCGTATAGATGGAGGCGAATAATTCTTCATTGGTCATCATAAGACACCCCTTTCTTTTCGAAAGATTATACGGTAAGTGTGTGCAGAGCTTCAAAAAATCCCGGATAGGAGACATCGACACACTGTTCTTCCAGAATCGTTGTTTCCCCTTCAGAGGCAAGTCCTGCCACAGCAAATGCCATGGCGATACGGTGGTCCATGTAAGGGTGGATTTCGGCACCGTGGAGCGGTTTTCCGCCCTGAATAATCATGCCGTCGTCGGTTGGAGTGACATCTGCGCCCATGGCCTTCAGATTTTCCGTTACGGTCCGGATCCGGTCGGTTTCTTTCACTTTCAGCTCTGCCGCATCGCGGATGATGGTCTGGCCCCTGGCAAATGCGGCAAGGACGGCGATCATCGGAATTTCATCAATCAGCGTCGGGATTACCGTTCCCTCGATGCAGACGCCGTGAAGACTGGAACTGCGTACGAGAAGATCTGCGGTCGGTTCTCCCGCACCCTGATTCTGATTGAGATAGGTAATATCGGCCCCCATATCTTTGCAGACCTTTAAAATTCCAGCACGGGTTTCGTTGATCCCCACGTTTTTAATCAGAACTTCTGATCCCGGTACCAAGAGGGCGGCAGCGATAAAATAGGCCGCGGAGGAAATATCGCCCGGTACAAGAATGTCCTGGGCGTAAAGCTCTTCACATGGAGAAATCCGGATTTCGGCGGAGCCGTCTTTTAGGATCTCTGTATGAAGATCGGCTCCAAACTGGGAGAGCATCAGCTCGGTATGGTTTCTGGAAAGAGCCGGCTCATGGACAGAAGTCTCTCTGTCAGCATACAGCCCTGCAAGGAGGATGGCCGATTTGACCTGGGCGGAGGCTACCGGAGAATCGTAGTGGATTCCGTGAAGATCCATGCGACCGTCGATCTGAAGCGGGGCACAGTCATTTCCGCGGAGACTTTTGATCTGTGCGCCCATCATGGAAAGCGGGCGGATGATCCGTCCCATAGGTCTGGAATTTAATGACGCATCTCCGGAAAGTACAGAAGTAAAATTCTGCGCGCTTAGGATTCCGGAAATCAGTCTTGTAGTTGTACCGCTGTTTCCCACATCCAGTGTGGCGGCAGGAGCTGTAAGCCCGTGGATTCCTTTGCCGTGGACGAGAATCCGGCCGTCAGATTCTTTTTGGATTTCAATTCCCATCTGCCGGAAGCATCCGATGGTAGAAAGGCAGTCCGCACCCTCCAGAAAGTGGCGGACGGAGGTCACGCCCTTTGCAAGGGCTCCGAACATAATGCTTCTGTGGGAGATGGATTTATCTCCCGGTATGGTAATCTCTCCTTTCAGAGGAGAGGATGATTTGATCTGTCTCATAAATATATCTCCCTTATATCATTTTCGGCTATCAGGAACGCTCATAGACCGTATAGCGGTGTCTGCGGAGAACCTGGGCTGCCTTTTCCTGAGCGGCACCTTCATAAAATTCAATTCTGAGAACACCTTCTTCGAACTCGCGGTTGTGAATGATCCCGATATTTTTAATACTGATATTATTGGAGGCAAGGATGGTTGCGATGGTGGCAATCCCGCCCGCCTCATCGATGATATCACAGTAGATGGCAAAAAGCTTTTTGATCGGCCCGGCGGAAATATCCGGAACAGAATTCCGGTAGTTCCGTGAAGTGTCGAAGAAATTGTAGATTCCCTGGGAATCGCCTGCATCAATCAGCTTTTTGGCATCCTCCAGTGTCTTGATGTAGTTTCCGAGAATCTCGGAGACATTTTCCCGGTTTGTCATAAGGACGTGTTCCCACATCGTCGGGGAAGAGGATGCAATCCTTGTGATATCCTTAAAACCGCCGGCGGCTAATAGTTTCATCAGTTCATCCGTCGTATCATGATCCCGGACGAAATTGACAAGGCCGGAGGCGATTACATGCGGCAGATGACTGATCGTTCCTGTGATGTAATCGTGCGTCCTGCAGTCCAGTGTGACCGGAATCGCGCGGATTGCCTGAATAAACTCTGTGAAGGCCTGTATTTTTTCCTTCTGTTCAGGTCTGGACGGAGAGAGAATATAGTAGGAATTCTCAATCAGAACCGCCTTGGAATTCACATATCCGGATTTTTCTGATCCTGCCATCGGGTGTCCTCCGATAAAAAAGTCGGAGAGCCCAAGTTTTTCCACCTCCTGATGGATCGGCGTCTTGACGCTGCCGACATCGGTCAGGATCGTTTTCTCTGAGAGAAACGGCTTTATCTGGCTTAAATAGGCAGAATTGTAAATGACCGGTGTGCACAGAAACAGATAGTCACACCCTTTGAAATTTTCGTCAATGACTGTTACCGCCGTATTGATGACCGATTCGGCAGTTGCAAGGGCCAGCGTTTCCCGGCTTTTATCAAAAGCGACGATCTCACTTTCCGGAAAATACTGGCGGATGGCCTTTGCGATCGAACCACCGATCAATCCAAGCCCGATAAATCCTGTTTTCATAATTAAGTCCTCATCTTTCCTGATCTTGTTATTTCTTCCATTTTAGAAGATTTTCAGATGTTTGTCAAAATACATCTGATAGAATCCATATTCAAAATGTTCAAGTAATAGTCAACTATTCAGCCATGCAGCTCAGATTCGCAGCTCGCGCTGCTTTTCGCTGCTTACGCAGCTGAATCTTCGCTTATGGCTAAACGCCATATGTCCTGAAACAACTCAAACCTTCTGCAAGCAAGCTTGCGCCAGGTTTTCATTGTTACAGGCCGCATGGCTGAATAGTTATAGAAACATTGTGAAAATTCAATAAAAGAGTTGTAAAATTACGAAAAATTTAGTACAATATACCCATGATTACTGTTAAAACAAGAACGGTAAAATTTGAGCTAGAAAATCAAGGAGGCAGCACTATATGAAAGTTTACAGGACGGATGAAATCAGAAACGTTGTTTTGTTAGGTCATGGCGGATGCGGAAAGACAAGTCTTGCAGAAGCGATGGCCTATGTATCAGGCGCGGTAAACAGGATGGGAAAAGTAGGGGACGGAAATACCATCAGCGATTTCGATAAAGAGGAACAGAAACGCGGATTTTCTATCGGCACGAGCCTGATCCCGATCGAATGGGAAAAAGCGAAAATTAATGTGCTGGATACACCGGGATACTTCGACTTTGTAGGTGAAGTGGAAGAAGCTGTCAGTGTTGCGGATGCAGCAGTCATTGTTGTTTCCGGAAAAGCGGGCGTAGAGGTCGGAACGGAAAAAGCATGGGAACTCTGCGACAAATACAATCTGCCGCGTATGGTTTACGTGACAGAGATGGATGTGGACGACGCAAGTTTTCGTCAGGTTGTGGAGACACTCCGTGAAAAATACGGGAAGGTGATCGCACCGCACTTCATGCCGATCCGTGAAAACGAGAAGCTCGTCGGATACGTTAACATTATCAAGAATGCGGGACGCCGCTACACAGAGATTGGAAAGAGGGAAGAATGTGAGATCCCGGATTACTGTATGGAATATCTCCAGCAGTACAGAGAAGCATTGATGGAATCAGTGGCAGAGACCAGTGAGGAATTCCTGGACCGCTATCTTTCCGGAGAGGAGTTTTCCATTGAGGAGATCCGTTCCGCGATGCGTACGGAAGTAATGGATGGAGATATCGTTCCGGTAGCAATGGGATCCAATCTTCAGGCACAGGGGGTTGCAAACCTTCTTTCTGATATCGTACGGTTCTTCCCAAGCCCGGCAAACCGTGAATGTGTCGGCATGAACCGGAAAACAAATGCCATCTATGAGGCAAATTATGATTTTGCGAAAGCAAAGAGTGCATATGTATATAAGACCATGGTGGATCCGTTTATCGGAAAATATTCTTTCATCAAAGTGTGCTCCGGCGTTATCAAAGGTGATGACGTGCTGTACAATGCAGACACAGATGCAGAGGCAAAGCCGGGCAAGATTTACACGATGCTTGGAAATAAGCCGATTGAAGTATCAGAGCTGTTTGCAGGAGATATTGGGGCCATTGCAAAACTGACCACTACGAAGACAGGAGATACACTTTCTACAAAGAACACACAGATTGCATACGCAAAAACCGAGTATTCCCAGCCTTATACCTACATGAAATATACGACCAAGACCAAGGGAGATGAAGATAAGGTATCCCAGGCACTTTCCAGAATGATGGCAGAAGATGTGACGATGAAGGTTGTCAATGATACAGAAAACAGACAGATTCTTCTGTACGGTATGGGAGACCAGCATCTGGAAATTATTGCAAGCAAACTCGCCTCCAGATATAAAGTAGAGATTACTCTTGAGAAACCAAAGGTAGCATTCCGCGAGACGATCCGGAAGAAATCCGATATTGATTCCAAATACAAGAAACAGTCAGGAGGACACGGACAGTATGGTCATGTCAAGATGACATTCGAGCCGTCCGGTGATCTGGAAGAGCCATTCGTATTTGAAGAAAAAGTCGTAGGAGGAGCGGTTCCGAAGAACTACTTCCCGGCTGTGGAAAAAGGTCTCCAGGAAGCTGTACAGAAAGGACCTCTTGCCGGATATCCGGTAGTCGGAGTGAAAGCAACGCTGTACGATGGTTCCTATCATCCGGTAGACTCTTCTGAAATGGCATTTAAGACCGCAACGATCCAGGCATTCAAGAAAGGAATCATGGAAGCATCTCCGGTACTTCTTGAACCAATCGCATCCCTGAAGGTAACAGTTCCGGATGAATATACCGGTGACGTTATGGGTGATCTGAACAAGCGCCGCGGCCGTGTGCTTGGCATGAATCCGGTCAACGGAGGAAAACAGGCAATTGAAGCCGATGTTCCGATGATGGAGCTTTACGGATACTGCACGAACCTCCGTTCCATGACAGGAGGACGCGGTACTTATGAATATCAGTTTGCAAGATATGAGCAGGCTCCGTCCGACGTTCAGGAAAAAGAGATTGCAAACAGAGCAGCAGAGGAATAATCGTACCTTGAAAGAACGTACATAAGAGAGGGTCCGGCTATGCGGGAAAGAGCGTATGGCCGGACCCTTGTTTTCGTAAGAAAAGAGTGTTATAATTGCTTACCATAACCAGTCAATGAAATAAAGAAGAGGAGAAGCTATGAAAAAGACAAAAATGAAAGTTCTGACTGTAATTGGCCTGATTCTGCTTGCCGGTATTTATTACTATGTGAAGCTTCCGGCTATCAATATCCATGCTGCGGGATTCTGGACTTTCCTGCTTGTGGTGATTGCGGCTCTTGCGGTTATCTACATTGGAAAGAAAAAACTGTTCCGAAAAGAGGAGATCAAACAGTCCGGGATCGCAAAAGGTCTGATCGGTCTTTTCGTGCTGATCGGTGTTATTTATCTTGGAGGAACACTCCTTTCTTCACCGATCATCAACGCGAAAAAGTATCAGAAGCTCCTGACTGTGGAGGAAGGGGATTTTCAGACAGATATCAAGGAACTTTCCTTTGACCAGATTCCGCTTCTGGACCGGGAGTCTGCAACCCTTCTTGGAAACAGAAAGATGGGAAGCATGGTGGACATGGTGTCCCAGTTTGAAGTGGATGAGCTCTACAGCCAGATCAACTATCAGGACAAGCCGGTCCGGGTATCGCCGCTTCGCTATGCAAATGTAATCAAGTGGTTTACGAATCAGTCTGAAGGAATTCCGGCCTATATCCGGATCGATATGACAACACAGTCTACAGAACTCGTTATGCTCGATGAAGGAATGAAATATTCCACCAGCGAATATTTTAACCGGAATATCCACAGACATCTCCGTTTCCGGTACCCGACCTATATTTTCGGAGAACTGAGTTTTGAGATTGATGATGAAGGTGTGCCGTACTGGGTTGCTCCGGTGAAGAAATTCAATATCGGGCTGTTTGGAGGCGAGACGGTAGGACGGGTTGTGCTTTGCAATGCGATTACCGGAGAGACGACAGACTATGCCATCGATGAAGTGCCGGAGTGGATTGACCACGCTTATGATCCGGATCTTCTGATCCAGCTCTACGACTATTACGGAACGCTCAAACATGGATTCTTTAACAGTATTCTGAGCCAGAAAGACTGCCTGAAGACAACAGACGGATATAACTATCTGGCCATTGATGACGATGTCTGGGTATATACCGGAGTGACATCGGTCAATGAAGACCAGTCCAACGTTGGATTTGTCCTGATGAATCAAAGGACGATGGAGACAAAGTTCTATGAGGTGGAAGGCGCCACAGAGAACTCCGCCATGTCCTCGGCGGAGGGGCAGGTGCAGAACCTTCATTATACCGCGACGTTCCCGTTGCTTCTGAATATTTCCGGAGAGCCAACGTACTTCATCGCACTTAAAGATGATGCGGGCCTTGTAAAGAAATATGCTATGGTTAACGTTCAGAAATACCAGGTAGTGGCGATCGGAGATACAGTTAGCAAGTGTGAGGAAAATTATCTCGAATTGATGCAGGAGAACGGGATCGAGACAGACGACAGTGCTATGGCCCAAGAAACAAAGACCATTACAGGCAAGATTACCAGAATTGCTCAGGGTGTTGTAGAAGGAGATTCCCATTTCTACGTGATGGTAGAAGGCTCAGATGAGATTTTCGATGTTTCGGTCGTTGATTTTATTGATATTATTAAATATGATGTCGGACAGGCAGTAACAATGGAATACCGGGAGGGTGAAAAGACCAATGTGGTACTTTCACTAAATGGAGAGAAGAAGAATCCGATTGCAGAAGAAGAGGCATCCGAAACGGACAGTAACGGCGAGACCGTTTCCCAGGAAGAATAGGGTGACATTAGGCGGTTCTTACGTTTTCAAGATTGTTAGATCATAGCCAGGCAGGGACGAATATCCCGGTCTGGATATTGTTTTATTCGCAAGAAAAGCCCATATATGCAAATAAAATTCAATTTATACACAAAAATGTATAAAAATACACTTGATTTTTTTGGTATATGTGGTAGAATATAGATTACATATTTCAAAGAAAATAAAAAATGAATCTTTATTCAAAATAGTAGGAGGATAAGTTATGAAAATGAAAAAAGTAGTAGCAGCTGCTCTTGCAGCAATGTGTGTTGTGTCGATGGCAGCTTGTGGATCAGAGAAAAAAGAAGTAACAGTTTCAACTCAGGATGACCTGAAAACGCTTACAATCGGAGTACAGCAGGGAACAACAGGAGACCTTACATGTTCTGATATTGTAAACC
>ERZ1643249.157-NODE-157-length-87191-cov-70.892100_pt1 | contig 87191 bp, 78 predicted proteins | sample MGYA00579263_ERZ1643249 | MGnify/ENA primary metagenome ERZ1643249 (study PRJEB29033, sample SAMEA4952264) | chicken gut metagenome | biome: Broiler Chicken; feature: Gastrointestinal Tract; material: Caecum | place: Ireland | collected 2018 | study: Broiler...
AACGCATTTTATCGCTTAACCAAAATCTCATGGCTGCGGCATGAACTCTGAAAAACCAAATCGGGCTGACTAACATTTTATTGTTAGACAGCCCCCGTAAACGTATTCTGAGACGGTTATTTGAATGTAATATTGTATTCCCGACAATGGTGGAAAAACGTGCTGATGTTTATAAAGTCATGGTTGGCTATGCACCAGTCGAATAATCGGTCGCATTCGGTCGGGTAGTAATCGGAGTGCCATTGGCTCACCAAGTGGAATAGTCGTCGCCCTTCTTCCGGTCCGAACTCGTTGGCAAGTGCCTGCCCGATAGCTCTCCATACTTTATAGCCGCATGTGATGTCTATTTGTCGGTCTGATATTATTTTTATACACGCATACACTCTCATTTTGGTATCTACATCCATGGAGGCCGATCGGTCGTTTTTGCAGGGTACTCCGTAGTCTTTGTTTATGAGGTTCAGGTACGGAACGGCATTCGGATTAAAGAACGGTTCGGGATCATAGCTTGCGACACGCAGACGGGTGACATCGCAGCAAGTTGAATCTGCGTACAAATGGATTTTTGTCCGGATTTCGTTTATAAGTGCAAAATACTGCGCCCGGTGCCTCTCTGGATAGGCTATTCGGAAAACAAGACATAGACCGTTACCTCCGACGGATAGCCCCGCGTAGCACAGGCTACTGAACTTTTCAGCTAATAACTCTTTAACACGGGACCATCTTCCCTTGACCCCGGGATTATCCTTGCCGTCAATATCTACACAGATGTAACGGCTATGCCGATGCACGAGCCTTTTTCGGGCTCGTGTATCGAATATTCCGGAAACGGTCACACAAGGGAGGCGGAACTTCTTTATCTCTTTGCGGACCGCCGGATCCTGCGTTTCCCGATAAATATGCACGATGTCTTGGTAATCCGAGCTTAATAAGAATTCCCAGAGAGATATTTCCTCGATTGGAACGACCGAGGTCATGTTCTCGAAAAGAGATACTTTAGGCGATGGGATCCCCGCTGGAATCCGAACGACGGTGTTTGTCATAAATTTTGAGTATGAGTTATTGGAATTACTCCTGTTTGTATTTAAGATTTGTTGCGATAAATATTTGCTATCTTCCATATAATTAGCATTTTGCATTTTGAGTTCTTGTTCACTTATTGCCTGCTTATTGTTCGGTTGTCAGATATTTCGATCCGGCACTTGAATGGCGCGTGTCATCGTTTGATTTTACTATCTGCCTTTCCTGCGAACCGATCCCCGATCGCTTTATCGTATTTCTTGGAGCTGGCATCGATCAGTCGTTTCCACCCCACGAAAGATTGCATGATTCGGGTCGGAGTTCCTTTTGGGGGCATTTCACCGTATAGCGCATAACGCGTTAAAACTTTATAAGCTTTATGCTGAAGACGTTCAGGCATAAGTTCGATAGCTTCGTAAAATGAGATGAGGAATACAAAGCCCTCTCTCGGTTTCCTCTTTCGCGGCTTCGCAGCCTCCTTTTCCTGAATTGCGCTCAATTCTTCTTCCGTTACATTGTTCAATGCCGCCAACGGGTCTAAATTTTGGTTTGGTTTCATAACTTTGATTGTTTAGTGTTTAATTTGGTTATTACAGTATTGTTCGATCGTCGGGTGCGATTCGCTTTGCAACCAGTCGAGAATCTCCTCGCGCAGAAAGTAGAGACGCCTTCCGCCATGCTCCGGCTTGCGAAACGGAATCTTTCTATCGCTCGTAAATTTGTAAATCGTCGCCTTGCTGTATCCGGTCAGGCGCACGACCTCCTCGATGGTCATTACTTGCTCGGTCGGAGCTTGATTCGTAGTAAGATTACCCAAGATTCGGTCGATGCCGAGAATTTCTTTCAGTTGTCCCACGGTCAGCATTGCGATCGGAGTGTCGTCGGTAATTTTTGTCATGATCATATTGCTTTAAAGTGTGTTTCTATACTGAAATATGATAATAGAATATACATAGGGTCTAAGATGAAAGCACCCCTGCGAGAGAGCTATTCCGCAGGGGTACTTAATGAAGATGATGAATTTAATGAACGATTAAGCCCGTATAGGTCAATGAGAATGGTCGGAGTTGCTGGGCGTGTAAATAGAGGGGTCTGAATATGAGGTCTCGAAAATCTATGTCGTCCTCATCCGTGCTTTCGAAAAGCCGCCTGAGGGTCGTGTATATCCGGTGCATGGTCTGATCCGAGGTGGCTCCGACCTCCTGCTTTATGGATTTTATGGACAACAGATGAGGTAGCTGGAACTGGGGGAAATGATTCTTGCAGAAATAAAACAGCATGCCGGTATAGAGCCAGTATCGGAGGTCCGTCCGCGTCCCCTGAAGGACGGTCCCCGTGAAAACGGAGACGGTCTTCCCGCATTGCGGGCAACGCAACAGCAGCGGATTTCTTCTCCTCAAAGGTCGTATGAGCCGGATATTACAGTCGGGACAATAGGTCGAGTGCCATTCTGTATAGTAGGCAATGGCCCTCGTTTCATCCGGAAGCAATGCTGAAAAGGTTTGATAGCTGAACGGAATTTTCATCGTAGTTTATTTTGAATCGTAAATTTGTACTTATAGTACCAAAGGACAAATTAAATTAACCCGCGGCGGCTGTTAGAGAACTTTCGCCGCCTCGTTGATTACTCCGTTGTCGAAGCCGTCGAGGTAGACGTTCGTGGTTTCCAGATCGGCATGGCCGAGCATCTGAGAAATCACCTCGCGCGGGATGTGGTTGCGCTGCAAGGTCATGGCCGCCGTATGGCGGGAGACGTAGCTCGTCAGGTGGAAATCGATTCCGAGCTCCTCGGCGAGCAGGCGCAGGTATTTCTGGTACTTGCTGTAACGGGTCCGAATGTGCATGTAGAGCCGCTCGCCCGTATAGCCGGAGCGGGTGACGATCGGCAGCAGGAAATCGTCCACGGTCGGCGAGGCCGCTTGCAGGCTCCCGATCAGTTGCCGGATTGCGGGCGTGATTTTGATAGAAATCGGTTTGACCCCTTTCTGCCGCTTGATCTTCTGCCTCTTGTAAACGATATAGTCGCCGTCCTCCATCTGTTTGATATGGGCGGCCGTGAGCATCGTCATGTCGATGAACGAAATGCCGTAACAATAGTAAGAGAATAGAAACAGCTTGCGGGCGTATTCGCATGGCGGATTGCTGGCCGCGATGCTTTTGAGTTTCGACAGCTCGTCGGCAGGCAGGTAGCGTTTGGCGGTCGCCTCTTCGAGTTTGGAGACCTCGAACCCGGCCTGTCCGAACGGATAGGGCGCCGCCGAGCCGATACCCTCCGTATTGGCCCGGTTCAGAATGGCCCGTAATGCCTTGAAATAGAATTTGCACGTGTTGCCGCAACAGCCCAGCTTTTGAAGGAACATATCGGATCCCCGGGCATGGCGCAGGTCGATGTCGGAGAAGAGGCGTTGATCCAGCTTCCGGTCGTAGCTTCTCAACATGTCCTGCGTCTGTTTATAGGTTTGCGAATTACCGATATGCCCCGTCGCGTGCGGTTCCGCGATGCGGTCGGTGAAATAGGCGTTGAACTTTCCCTGCTTGGAGGTGTTCAGAAAGGCGTCCTCGAACTGGTTCAGCGTCCAGTCGATACCTTCGATCTCGAAGCGTTCGACGATCTCGCGGGCGCGGACCTTGTATTTCGCCAGTAGCGCATTGTCGGCCTCGCGCCGTTTGTTCTTGGCTTTCTGCTCGGCTCTTTTCAGGTTGCGCAGGATGATGAACTGCTCGCCTGCTTCGTTCCAATATGCAGGATCGGCGTAGAGATCGAGCGCGATATATTTGCGCCGCTTGTTCTTGGTGATACACAGCCTGACCGCATAACGGCCATTGCGGTCGGCCTTGTCGTGACGACGGGGAAACCGGATGGAATAAGCCATAGCTTTGCATAGTTTTTCTTCTTGATTCGCTGATAGTTATCGAAATGTCATACGACAAGCGAATGAAGATACTGTCAAAGCTGGATTCGATAGATCCGGCCGAAGCACTAACCGCCTACCCGAGAATTGCAGAGTATGATGCGATTACTAAATTGCCCATCTGTCGTAGACGAGGCAATAATAATAGATCGATGGAGCGATTGCAACTATTTTTCGGTTTTAATTGTAGGCCTATTGATAAATCTGTACATTGTGGTGTTAAAATAGTGGATTCGCATTTGTATAGATCAAAATATCGAGATTTTTGCAAAATCTCGATATTTTGATATTTTATTCGTAACTCTATTTCCTCGGTTCGGTCTTATGTCGGCGAAAGGGTGTAATTACTTTACTAAAGCAATTATTCTATTTGCATAATCTGAATAAAATAATTATTTTTGCAAAAAATGATATTTCTATGGCGAAGATTATAAATCCATTCATCGTGACCGGAAAGATCGCTCCGGAGTATTTTTGCGATCGGGTAAGCGAATCTGCCCGGCTTGTCAAGTCGGTAACTAACGGTAATAATTTGATTGTCATATCACCGCGTCGTATGGGGAAAACAGGACTGATTCAGTTCTGTTACGACAAGCCGGAAATCGGTAAGGAGTATTACACCTTTTTCATCGATATTCTGCATACGTCGAGCCTTCGCGAATTTACCTATCTGCTCGGTCGGGAGATCTACGAAACACTCCTGCCTCGCAGTCGTAAAATGGCGACTCTTTTTATTCAGACGATTAAATCCATCAGCGGGAAATTCGGGTTCGACCCCATCTCCAATCTACCTACTTTCAATGTCGAGTTGGGAGATATCGAGCGGCCCGAATATACGCTCGATGAGATTTTTCAATATTTGGCTCATGTGGACAAGCCTTGCATCGTAGCGATTGACGAGTTCCAGCAAATTGCCAAATATCCGGAGAAGAATATAGAGGCTTTGTTGCGGACTCACATCCAAAGGTCGGAGAACAGCCATTTTATCTTTGCCGGGAGCGAACGCCACATGATGCAGGAGATGTTTGCATCAGCCGCCCGCCCGTTCTACCACAGTGCCGACATGTTGGAGCTGAAAGCCATTCCTGCGGAGATTTACATTCCGTTTATTGTCGGGCATTTCGAGCGGCGCAACCGTTCGATAGCCGCCGTCGATGCGGAAAAGGTTTATACGCTTTTTCAGGGGCACACCTACTATATCCAAAAAACCTTCAACGAATCGTTCGCCGATACGCCCGAAGGCGACGAATGTACGTTGGAGACCATCCGGGCTGCCATCGATAATATGATTGCTTCGAACGATACGATTTTCCGGGAGATTCTGTCGAACATTCCCGAAAAGCAGAAGGAGTTGCTTTATGCCATCGCTAAGGAGGGCGAAGCCGAGCGTATTACATCCGCCGATTTCATCAAACGCCACAGTCTTACTTCGGCCAGTTCGGTACAGTCGGCCGCAAAGAAATTGCTCGAAAAGGACCTCATCACCGAGATTAACAAGGTTTTTTCTGTAACCGACCGATTATTTGCCATGTGGATAAATAAATTATATGGAAATAATCTGTATCTTTGAATATGAGAGTGCTATATATGACTGGTGAAAATATAGTAAAACCATGCTTAAGATGGGCTGGTGGAAAAAATTGGTTAATCAAATATCTTCCTCAGATAATAGGAGATATCGCATTTGATAATTACCATGAACCTTTTTTAGGAGGTGCTTCCGTATTTCTATCAATCAAACCTTCACAACAAGCATTTTTATCTGATCTTAACGAAGATCTTATAAAAACATACATTGCTTTAAGAGATTACCCGTATGATATAATTAAAGTTTTATGCACATATTGCAACGATAAAGATTCATATTACAAAATAAGGAGTGAACATCCCCAAGATGAAATAACAAGAGCGGCACGTTTTATATATCTAAATCAGACTTCATTTAACGGTATATATAGGGTGAATCTCAAGGGGGAATATAATGTTCCCTATGGATTTAGAGAAAAGGAATTTCTCAATGAAAAATCGTTATTAGATGTAAGCAACGCACTACAGAATGCAATTCTCAGATATGGGGATTTCGATCTTGTAAGACAAAATATAAAGCCTAATGATTTGGTGTTTTTGGATCCGCCATATACAGTCTCGCATAATAACAACGGGTTTATCAAATATAACCAAAAAATATTTTCTTTGGAAGATCAGATTAGGTTAAACTCTTTGATACAATATATCAAAAAAATTGGAGCATACTATATTCTTACAAATGCTGCCCATGAAACCATTAAAAAAATATTCAATAATGGAGATTGGTGCATAGAATTGAATCGTGCGAGCCTAATTGGGGGAATAAATGCAAAACGGGGTCAAACCAAAGAATATATTTTTACCAACCTTATAAAATAAGAGACATGAAAGAAGAGACCAAGCAAAATATTCTCAATTCATTGGTTTCAGGGAAATCCTTAACAACCGTGCTCTCGGCAAAAGCGAAAGAATTTATGTTTGAGAGTGTGCAGAATGAATTGGTGACCAAATATGAAACTGATGGATGGGTGGTCTACAAACGTTATAAAACATCTATTAGAATGCAAAGGCGGAAACCAATGGATATGGCATTTGAGGATGACGTTTGGACTCTTTTTGCACGCATGGGATTCTCATTCCTCAATAAAGATCGGAACTTTAGGTTACCATATAGTAACGATGAAAAATTAACCCAGCAAATAGATATATTTGTTGCGGATGAGGAAACCATATTGATAATTGAATGTAAAGTTGCAGGGAATCCTAAGCAGAGTAACTTCAAAGAAACTATAGAGGCGATAGGAGGTAAGAAAGAAGGATTGATAACTACAATTCAACAGTTATTTCCTGATACCAAATATAAGATTAAGTTCATTTTTGCCACAAAGAACTATTACTTGTCAGAACAGGACAATGCACGATTAAATAACTATGGTATAATTCATTTTGACGAAGAAACTCTTAAATATTATCGGGAGCTTACAAAGCATTTAGGGACTTCAGCCAAATATCAATTATTAGGAAGTATTTTTGAAGGTCAAACGATTCCTGAATTGGATAACCGAATACCTGCCATTAAAGGTAAGATGGGAGGATATACTTATTATTCCTTTTCGATTGAACCTGAAAAGCTACTCAAAATAGGCTATGTTTTGCATAGGAACAAAGCTAACAGAAAACTCATGCCTACATATCAACGTTTAATTAAAAAGTCAAGACTAAAATCAGTTCAGAACTTCGTTGATAATGGAGGCTTTTTCCCGAATTCAATAATTATAAATATTGATACAAATGGAAAATCGGTTAGATTTGATAGTGCTGGTAATCAGGTAGAAAAAAGTATTTCAAGGATAGGAATTCTTCATTTGCCAAAAAAATATCGATCTGCATATATTATTGATGGACAGCATAGGCTGTATGGTTATGCAAATTCTCCATATAAAGCGACAAATTGTATTCCAGTAGTTGCTTTTATTAATTTGGAGAGAACGCAGCAAGTCAAATTATTTATGCAGATCAATGAGAACCAAAAGGCGGTTCCCAAGAATCTACGGAACACCTTAAATTCCGATTTGCTATGGAATTCAGAAAATCGAACGGAACAAATTAAAGCATTAAAACTTCAAATTGCCTTGAGCTTAGGAGAAGAAATGCAATCCCCACTTTATGATCGTATTATTATTGGAGAAAATATTAAATCGGCAACGCGTTGTATAACGATTGATACTATTAAAGTCGGTTTGGACCGTGGAAACTTTTTTGGGACATTCGATAAAGATTCTATCAAAACGGATGGAACCTTCTATAAAGGGAATAATGATGCGACATTAGAGAGGCTTTTCCCTTTTATTGTAGGTTGTTTTGATTATATAAAAAATAATTTACCAGAAGAGTGGGCAAAAGGAGATGCTGATGACGGTTTTTTAACAATAAATGCCAATATCGAAAGCCTGCTTCGTTTATTTAGCGATATTGTCGATCACATTGTTAAAGCAAAGGGTGTAAACCCCAAAGTTGATTCGACACAAAATGTCATGCAGGAAATGGTATTTTATTTGGATCCAATTATAGATTTCTATAAAAATCTGACATCGGAATCTAAAATAGAATTAAAGAAAAGCTATGGTATAGCAGGGCGAACAAAAGTTTGGAGGATCTTGCAACGCGAAATATCAAAGGTCCGTTCTGATTTTCATCCGGACGGATTAGATAAGTATTGGAAAGATGAAGACAAACGATATAATGAAGATTCGTTCAGATTTATTCGGGATATTGAAACCTTTATGAAAGAGGATTTTAAAACTAAATTAGAGCAGGTTTATGGAAGCCAATGGTTTAAAAGAGGTGTCCCCAAGGCCGTCTATGATAAAGCCAACCAATTAGCATCTGAAAAGAATTATGAAATTACAGATGTATCTGAGGAGTATTCCCCATGGGATTGTTTAACCCTCATAGACTATAGAAGAATAGCCACTTATGGGAGCAACTGGAGAGATATATTTGAAAAATATTACACCAAACCCGGAGAAGAGAAAGGTGGAAATAAAGAAGCCAAAACAGAATGGATGCAGAAATTAGAACGCATCAGAAACAATAACTTTCACACATATAGTGTAAAAGAAGAAGAGTTTGAGTTTTTATCAGAATTGCATAAATGGTTAATAGAAACTTCTGATTAGGACTTAATTTAGTTAAATGATGGGGGCAAAAGGTAAAAAATTTTGGGGTAAATGTTTGCTGGCAACACGGCTAAAATTGATGTTCCGCTTTTTTTCAGTTCGAATATATAAGGTTGTGATTCCATGATTTTATCAAAAGATCGTAGGCTATGAGCGAGATTGAGATCAAACAAATGCAGGAAAAAATCGACGCAGGCATTTTGCTTGCCCAAAAGCGTCTGATTGAAAAGACCAAGAAGGAGGACGGCAAACTGGTCGTCGTGCGCGATGGAAAGGTCGTGCGTATCAAGGCCCGCGATCTGAAATAGGAAACTTGGGTCGGTTGTCCGAATGAATAATCCCCGGCATTTTCGGATGTCGGGGATTCATTATTTCTCTATGGGATCATCTATGTATTTAACGCATCGGCTTAAATTATTCTAAAATTAGAATTTTAAAAATAAATAAATTATTGTATATTAAAGAACTTTTTTCGTCAATAAAGGTTAGAATATGTGTCCTCGAGTAATGGCTGCATGAAAAGATATTTAGAATGTCACGACGATATAATTAATATAATATGATAGCTGAGAAGCGATGTTAAATGGTGATTTATTATTTCGTATATGATATAAAATAGTGTGCGCTATAGTCTGTTAGTGGTTTCTATAAAATAATTATTATGTCACAACAAATTATTTCTAAATCGGCTATTGATAGGGCAGGGAATATTCTTGCTAAGGAAAAATTTAAGACATATGAAGAGTGGGTGGCTGCAGATAAGATTTTTGACGATTTTAGGCAAGCACATTTGCAGCCGTTAACATCTACAACTATTGCTATTCAGAACTGGTTTAGGTCAGATAACGCTACATATATTATAGTTCAAAGATTAAAACGAAAACCTCAAATTTTAAAAAAATTGAGAAGGTTGAATACTCGTTTGACTCAGCTCCAAGATATTGGCGGTTTGAGGATAGTTGTCGATCAAAATAGTGATGTAGACCGACTTATTGAATATATTACAAGTAAATTAAAACAACAAACATCTATTATGAGTGCAGGTCCGATAGCGGAAACTGGGGCAATACCTGTTAACTCGTGAACTTCACGATGCTGCTGTTATTCCGTATGTCGATCAAGGCTATCGCCCTATATTTATATATCAGTAAAAAGACGGTTTTGATTTTGTTGATATAATTCATGTGATTCTGAACAAATTGTTTTTCGGCCTGAATAATCTTGCTCATATCTATTTTCCCGTATCGAACATTCATTTTAATCAGTTCGAGCCTCTTGTCGAGCAGTTCCAACAATGCTTTGTCTTCTCTTATTTCGGATAGAAGTATCTCGACATTTCGAAGATCATATTTATAGGAGGCTAAATCGTTTTTCTTCGTCGTCTCATACTGAAGATCCGATTTGTGTATTTCTTGTAATACGATATTTTTATTGATCTTATTCGTCCCCCAATTGAATAACGGGACAGATAGGGATAAAATGACATTAAACCGCCGGGATTTGGAGTCCATAAGGGCCGAATAAGTATCCGCCTGCGAGTTGATTCCTCCTCCAATCGAAAGCGAAACAGACGGTTTGGAATCTATATTGATGTCTTTTAATTTCCGTTCATTCTGCAATATATCGTATTCTCGCGACAAGTCCGTTGAGTATTGCATTGCCAAATCGATGACTTTCATCGGATCGAAATCGAATCGATATTCGTCCAAACAAGCGGGAGAGAAATCGACCCACAATTCGTTTGTGTTGCGAATGTTCAGATAATCCATGAGCCTCTGTCTTGCAATGGATATATCCATATCGTTATTATTATTCAGCGCTTTGTAATATTCGATCCGGGTTTCTAACAGGTCCTCTTCTGAGATTCGGCGCATTTCGAATAATTTGACAGCACGTTTATAAACATATTCCGCAAGTTCTAATACAAATTGATTCAATTCAAGACGACGCTGCTCAATATAGAGCGAAAAGAAAAGCTCGATGACCTCTCCCTTTATATACTCTTTTCGTTGAATCAACTGTATATTATCAATCGTCTTTTGTACCTCGTATAATTTTTTCTCCCATTTGTATTGATTGTAGCCTGTAATCTTTTGGCTATACGTAAAATTTATGAGATTCAGGTTATAAGATATGCTATGCTCCGGATGGAAGTTGTCCAATCGGTCCAATGCCGAGGATAGGGACAACGTACCGCCCGTAAATGGGATCAGTTGCGATACGCTGAGTCCGACATTGGCGCTCGAGTAGAACCTGTCCACATATTTCTCACTGCCGTCAGCCAAAGTTACGGGCGAAATATTATTGTTCAGATTAGGCAACGTCGCGCTCAAATTTATTTTAGGCAGCACCTTGATTTCGAACAATCGATCGTTGTAGCGTGCAATCGTCGAATCAGCTCGGAGCGTCTCATAATCGTTCGAATATTGAGACAACTCTATCGCTCGATCCAATGTCAAGTACATTTGAGCAAAAGACTTTTGTTTACTCGATATCACTATGAACAGCAGAATAAAGAGCATTCTCATGTTTTAACTTGTATTTTGCTTTTTATTGTGGAAATTTTATCTTCAGCCGTGAATGATCATCAAATAATAAAACGTACCCTTCACCACGGGCCGAATCATGTTGCATAAGCTCCGAAATACCTCCATGCATATGATAACGTCGAACTCGGGGTATGGGCAGATCGATGTTTTCTAAAGGAATTTCAAGCATTTTATCGTTGTCATATGCTCCCAATAAAAATAAATCTTCGGTCTCTCCGTAGTCTGTTACGAGAAAATCATTAGGAAATACGATCTCAAAAAAATAAGTATAGCGAGAATCAAGAAGATGAAATAGATGCGAATATTTATTATACAATATTGCATTCCCTCGAATTCCCGGATACGAGATGAACGAATTTCGTGTTGCCAAAAAGGGCAAGCCGTCTGTCCAATACAAAATTCCCAAGAAACCGTCTTTTTTTTCATAAATCTTGAAATCGGATGTTCGAGGTCTAAATTCCGGATATAGTTGTTCGTATTCGAAAAATTTCTTAATAGGATGATATAAAATTTTATTATTTCCGTCCAAGATGATTCCTCTGCACCAAAGCGTAACTTCATTCCAATACTCGTCTCTCTTGCATTTGTTCGTATAATCGTAAATATAAAGTTCTTCGGTCGGATGACGGGATTTGGATATATATCCATCGGATAAGAGGCGATCCAAAATCCTCGAATCGATATGTGTTTCATCTAAATGAAATAATATCGGTAATTGGGAGCGTTGGATATGGACAAATGCGTTTTCAGCATCCAGCATACCCGCCCATACGATTTCTCGCGAATCATAAATTTCAATGTGCGGCAACGGATCGTTGTCGGGAAGATTGACGATAAAATAGATCAATCTTCTGCCAAATACCTTATTATGGATATTCAACAGCCGTGGAGCCGTATCGATATATTTTCTATCGACGATTACTCCCGTTTCCTCCGCTGTTTCCCTAATTGCGGCATCGAGAGGGCATTCTCCGTCGGATATGCCGCCTTTGGGGATCGATAGACGGCTTTTGTCAGGATCGCATCTCTGTTGCACTAAAAGTACACGATTCCGGTGAATGATCAATAGACCCGCTGTAATACGCATACTTCCTCAGTGTTTGATATACCGTTGTTCCCAATTCCAAACCGACGTTTCGTAAATATGAGGCTCCTTCATACGCTTTTCGATATCAAAGATCGGTGAAGGAGGAGCAGTTAACATGCATTCGGGGCCGGTCCGGGTGTGAGCATTCTGATTCAGAACATTTGCTTTGGTTGCGTTCAGCCAATAGTCGTAGCCCATGAGATAATAAAATCCGGGCACAGCGTACTTCAATGATATCAAATCGTTGTCTCCATGGTCCAAAGCGCTCTTGACATCGTTCATACTGATTGTACGATGTCGGAAATGAAAAATATTTGCCATTTCCTGAAATCGCAAAAAGGCAACTCGGTCTTGATGAATGTAATAATCCAAGATTTTATGCGCTTTCTGATACCACGGGAATTTGAGCTTTATCATTAAACCGTTTTCAAAATATGCGACAAAACCCTCTTGATTAGGAAGATCTAATGCTACGATGTCATCGAAATTATCGAGATGTCCGTATTCCGGCGTATAATCGCGACTGACAGGAAATCCGATGTCCGGCAATTCCATAAGTTTTCCGGATGCTTTATCAATCATTCCAATTAGATAAAGATCTCTGATGTCGCCGTAATCGATCAATACTTTGGTTTCCGGATATACTGCCTCGAAAACATACGTGAACCGTTTATCGAATTTGTCAAACAAGTGGGAATATTTCGTATACAGCAATTCGGTGGCTTTTACAGCCTTGATATTCGTGAACGAGCGCTGCGTCGCTAAATACGGTTTATCTCCGATCCAATAAAGCGTAACCATAGTCCCGTCAATCTTTTCCAAGATTCGGAATTTCCCACGAGGAATCCGGACTATTTTATCTTCGCTCAGCAGCAGCGTATCGGATGATAAATATTGCCGGTAAGTCCAAAATTTTGGGAAAGGTCGTTCTACGACATTCCCATTTCCGTCCAGTATCAATCCTCGGCAATGGATGCTTATATTATCCCAAACAGTCGGTTTCGGCGGATTCCTGTCCGAATAATAGCCGAATAAGTACAAATCTTGTGTCGGATGTTTTTCATAGCACATCGTAGTCTTGACACAATATTCTTTCAGAAGATCAAGGTCGAATCTCATTTTGTCAGATAATTTATGCTGTACGGAATATAACCTTTATAGAACGGAGGTAGATCCATGCAACCGGCCAATTTTTCAAAGAATGTATGAAAATAGGACGACAAGTCATTTTCGTTCTCTGAAAGCGAAGGGTTCAAGAGATTGCGAATATCGACCAGCGCGGATAAACTTTCATCTGTCGAATCCTCTTCGTCAGGATAACTGTTCCAATCTCGGATGAGTGTCCCATAATTCGCAGACAATACGATTTTATTTTTATCGCTCTGCCGTTTATATTCCCAAAGGATCTTATCCTTGGCTTCCGAGATTCCATCGTGATTCAACAAAGACTTCGTAAATGGGGAAATACTTTCATTCACCATGATGTCCAAGAGTTGTCCGTTCGCTTTTATAAATTCATTCTTCGACAGGAAATAATTTTTGGCAGCGATCAGATAATAATAGGTAAAAAGAGTGATCTTTCTGCTGTCGCCGATATTCTCCTGAGAAAACATAATAAGAGACTCTTCTGAAAACCGGCATAAGATGTCGTATGTTTTCCGCCGGACTTCACAGGGGAGGTTGTCAATATAATTCGAAGGTCGCTCAAAAGGAATGCGAACTCTGTACAGCTGCAATTCGCTGACATTTTCATAAAGGTACAACTGCAATTTCCGAAGGATAACTTCTTTGTCCGGTGATTGTATAATAAATGTAATCAATATATCCCGATCGCTGATTTTTGTCTTATATTGCCAATCGATCCAGTATTGAACCTCGCGTAAATGAGTTTTTATGACACGACATAGCGGGATAAATGTTTTCGATATAAATTGTCGAAGATCGGCGATATCGCAAAAAAGCATGGAGATTTCATATTTGCGGCGAATCGTATCGGGCGCTTCCATAGATGCGGGAGTTTGTTGATTGTATATTTTTATCGGTTCAATGGCAGATAAAATCCGAGGTGCGATCCGGATCCTATCGAACAAAGTTACTACATGTGAGAATACTGTCGCAATTTCAATATCGCGGCCTAATATTTTTCGATACAATTCGGTCTGTGAGTAGATCTTGAATATGTAACTTTCTTCGGTGGCGGTGGCGATCCGATTTCGAAGATCATCATTGTCTTTTGAAATTATTATCAAAGAATCGGTCGTAGAGGACAAAAAAACCGCTAACGCGTGAAAGTAATTATGGGTCTGGCAGAATCGTATTACAGGTGTGATCGTATCAATATACATCGCGAGTTAAAATTGAATGGTTTGTCGTTCCTCGTCGGGCTGCTCGTCTCGAACGATTGCCGGTTTGGCCGGATGGAGTAATTTGTATATCTGATTGAATATTCTTGAAATCAGCCTCTTATTTTCGGTGATGACTTCAGCTTGTCCGTACATCGTTTCTGCGAAAATGAACTCTTGTCCTGACGAACTGGTAAGCCCGTTGGGCAAATCTATATATATCAAATAATTCTTGTCTATCGAACTGAGCGAAATATTACTGACGACTCCTTCCAATTGGCCGAACTCCTGATAAGGATACAAATCCATTTTGATATTTACTTTTTGACCTTTTTTAACGCTGCCGCCTCCGGCCGATGGAAGCAATGCTACTCCGAAATACTTATTGTCATTAAAAATCACATCGAATACGGGTTCCCCCGCAGAAACGAACGAGGCGTCAGAAATTAAATTGACGAACTCCACTGTCCCTGCTTCCGGTGTCTTGAAGACATAGGCATTTTCCCAGTTCTTAATTTCCGTCAGCAAATTATGATACGCCTCCAAAAGAGTCAGTTTCGATTCATCCAGCAATTGCTCGTATTCTTGTATGGTGCTTTCTTTGTGTATTTGGGTGTCGAGAAGGGATTGGGATTTTGCGAATATCTCTGATCGTACCGATGCAATTTGCCGCTCCGAATTGAGATAATCCAGATAGGTTTGATTGTATTCGGCTTCCAAAATCGCTCCCTTGCGAAATAGAACGGAATCCGTCCGAAACTGTTTCTGGCGTATTTCGTGTTGCTTCAGATTATTACTTAGAACATACTCCAATTGACGTAAATTGACAGAATCATTATGCAATTTTCGGTCGTAAAGTTCGATTTCATAGTCGTATTTGCTGTCATGGATCAGATTGTCGTAGTATTGTCTCTGCTGGCGGAATTGAAAATAGGCGGCTTCGATATTGCCTAAATATAAGGTGCTATCCCAAAGCGGAATGGACGGGAAAGTATCGGCAAGGACATCTATTCCATAGAGATTGTCCTTTATTAATTTAACATGCTCCGTATCGGCCGAATTCTCCAAAACAGCTATATATTCTTCGGCTTTACAATCACATGGCAGATTCTTTTTCAATAGTCTGATCTTGCCTTGTGTTTGTGCCTTTAAGACAATCGGAGGTTGAGTTGACGTAACCCGAACCTCAGCCGTTACGCGATCTGGGACTTTGATGATAATACTGAATACTATCAGCAAAGCGATAAATAAGGATAGACTGCCGACGATCACCGAACTGTAATTATCCGGAATTCGGTCGACGATCTCTTTGAATTCTGGGGAATATTTCTCTCGCGGTTCCATCAAGCTGCCTCCGTTAATTGATTCTGAAAAAGGCTCGGATATTCCTTTCCCTTTTCTATCAGTTGCCTGTGCGTTCCGACTTCAACAATTTTTCCTTGCTTCAGAACGACAATAAGATCCGCATCGACAACAGTTGCCAATCTGTGAGCGGCAATTACAATAGTTTGGCTTTTGAAGCGATCGCGAATGGAAGATATTATGCTGCTCTCATTACGCGAATCAAGAGTGCTGGTCAGTTCGTCCAAAAACAAAAAGTCGGGTTCGCTATAAATCGCCCGGGCAAATAAAATACGTTGTTTTTGGCCCTCGCTTACGCCTCGTCCGTTTTCTCCGATCATGGTATCGTAACCTTTGGACATTTTTTCGATCTCTCTACGAATATTTGCGACGGATACCGCGCGAAGCAGTTTGTCCCGATCGTATTCCCGACCGAAGACTATATTATTGCTAATAGAATCTTTGAGAAGAGCGCTTTCTTGAGTGATAACGCCGCAGTGTTCTCTCCATGTCGCGATAGAAAACGACGATAACTTCATATTACCTAAACAGATTTCGCCGTTTATCGGCTGATACAATTGTGATAGCAGTTTTATGAGCGTAGATTTTCCAGAGCCGCTTTCCCCTACGATGGCAACGGTCTGTCCTTGAGGAATCGTGAGCGAAATGTTTTGTAGAACATAATCGTCGTTAACCGAATATTTGAAAAAAACATTCCGGAGAACCAACGGTTGATGGAAATCGAGTACTTTATCGTTTTCGTTGCGATGTATGTTTTCGATCGGAATTTTGTGGATGTCCGTAACACGCATATAGCTGATATAACAAAGTTGCGACGACACTATGAAATTTACGATGTTATCCATCGGCATTTTAAGTTGGCCAAGGATGTACTGAACGGCGATAAGCATACCGATGGTCATCTCTCCTTCGATGACGGCCAATGCTGCGACATAAATCAATAAAGCATCTTTTACGGTCATCATGAGTGTACTGCCCATGTTTTGGATCTGGTCGACATGCATCAATTTGATTCTGGTTTTATACAATCCAACTTGGACTTTCTCCCATTGCCATCTTTTATATTGTCCGTAATTGTAATTTTTGATGTCGGAAATTTTCGACAGAAGTTCGATCCAATGGCTGTGATTCGATGCAAGATAGCTGAAATATCTGATATCCATTTTCTTGCGGATGGACCAAAAAAACAAAACCCAAATAACATAGAGCATACTGGCCGCAAGGTAAATCCAAAAGAGAGTCGAATCGTATATGAATAAGATCGACCCGAAAACCAGCAAGGACATAACGCCCAGCAGTGCATTGAAACCGGCCCCCATTATCATGCTTTCTATTCGATCGAAATCATATGTTCTTTGAAGTAAATCGCCCATAATCCGGGATTCGAAAAATGACAAGGGTAGTTTGAACAGGCGGACGAGGTAATCTGAAACCATACTGACCTTCGTCCTCGCGGAAAAATGGACATTGATCGCTTGTTTTATCCATTCTCCGATTGCCAAACTCAGCCCCAACGTAATGCTGGAAACAAGCATTAAAGTGATAAAACTAAAATCTTGTGCAGGAATGCCGATATCGATGACGGACTGTGTAATGATCGGAAACAGAGCATTGATGAGAGTCAATATGCACAATACGATCAGAATCTGCCAGATGCTTTTTCGATAAGGCTTTATATAGTTCCAGATGAATTCTAATGCGGAAATATAATTATTTTTGATCGCCTTGTTTTCCTTTTCATCTTTCTGAAAACATGCGGTTGGCTCAGCGACGAAGCAAACACCTCGTTTCCCTTTATAAGGGCCCGGAATATGATCGAGCCACCCTTTGGCAAATTCTTTATAGGAGTATTTGATCAGTCCGATAGCCGGGTCGGAAACGAAAATATATTTCTTAGTGATTTTATATACGATGACGAAATGATGACCGCGCCAATGTACTACGCATGGTAATGGGACTTCGTTGCGGAACCGACCATATGAGACATTGAACGCCAAGCATTTCAGATCGAGTTGTTCCGCCGCCTTTATGAAATCATATCCTGTAATACCTTCTTTCCTCGTGCCTGTGATTTGGCGCAAGTGATTTATATCGACGAACTTGCCGTAATACTTGCACAATAATTGCAAGCAGGCCGGACCGCAATCCCGCTTCTCCAATTGAATCGTATGAGGGAAAACTTTCTTAAATATCATATTCTTGTATGTAGCGGGAGAAATTATAGACGATACCGAATTTCTCCGTCGGTGTTAGTTGGAAAATAGACATCAAATGATCCAATACGTTCATCCATAAGATTGTATGCTTATTGGGAGAGTCGAAAATATCGGGAATTGCCGAGGCTCCAGCATCAATTTCATGGACAAGTTTATATAGTCGAGATATACGGTTCCGGATACGACCGATCTCGACGATCTCTCCATTGATGATCCCCTGTATTGTTTCCCTGTACGTAGAAAGATTTTTTTCATAGACTTCCGAATATAATTTCAACGCACCCTTCCGATAATCATCGATTTGCAACATATTATACAAACCGTTCGGATCTGCTGCATCGAGAATCAATTTATGGAAAAGTTCGGTTGCGACTTCCTTGCATTGAGGCGTTCCGATAACTTTTGCCGATTCGTATAGCAGCAGGGTTGATAAGATTTTAGCTGCGTGGTTTTTCTGATCGGGATTATTTTCTATAAGATTCGAAAAGCAATGCCAAATATCGCGGAAATGAGGAATAAAACTATAAAAATTATCGCGGCCTCCAAATATGATTCCTTCGTGGAAAAAAGTCTTATACGGGAACGTCATCCGGATTGATTGCTTCATATGATCGCCGGCATGTAGGGAGCTGTAATCGTTTAATCGATCGATTATTTCGGACATATTTTTTTCGGGAGTGAATAGGAAAAGAAACACGCCCTCCTCCATTGCCTGATTCTTCCCGATATAAAATACGTAAGAATAACACCCTTGGCAAATATTCTCTATCGAGTGAATACATTCCAATATTCGAGAATCCAGAACGTGAGAGGGGAAGAATACCGTCAGATTGTCCGAGTGGGGAAAAGTATATACCCATCCGGTCGTGTACTTGGTTTGGCGGCCGCCGAATTTTAGGAGGATAGAGTCTATATCTCGGATAAATGTCGTGGCATCGTGTGTGGCGACGAATGTTCGATAAGATTCTATAAATTCCGTATCCGATTCGTCCGATATTATGTTCCTTGCATTATGCTTGCCGTCAACAGTATAACTATGAGTCAACAGCTTCGAAGTGTTCAGTAAGATCTCGGATGCGATATATAACTTCTCGATTTCCGGAATATCCGCATTCAACCCCTCAAGCGCATTTGAAATTCTATGGATTAAAGCCAAGTCTTCGCATTTGTTTCGATGTTCTTGGCAGCTTCGCATGTATCGTTGCATCCGAGTCAGTATTTTGTTAGGAGTGTCTTTGATGATGCGTCCCTCTTTGAACATGGACGCATATATTCCTTTCCCATTGAAGGCGTCTTTGATTAGAGCGTATGGTGTCTTATAATAGGGAAAAAATATAAATTGAAAATTGCGGCCCGTCTCACACATCGATTCGCAATATATATAATTTATCTTTTTTGAAAAGATTACGATGTCCACATCCGAGTTGGAAATATTTCTACCGACGGCATAGCTGCCTGCCAATATTACGCCGTCAGCGCATTTTAGCAAATCGAGTATTCGCGGGGTAATATGGGCCGGCAGTATGCGAGAAATCTCGTTACCGCTCATTTCTCAACTTTTTCGAACAAGTACGCTCCTTGACAATGGTTGGTTTTCGATACGGTCGTCGTAAATGAAATACCGGACGCGGGTTGCGAGGGTGGGGAGTCGAAGCAAGATCATCGTGGCGGAACGCGACCGCTGAGCAGCCGTAGAAGCCGAAAGGCGTATGGACTGCGGGGCCCTCCTCCCGTGCAGAACCGATTCTTCTCATTTGAAAGCCGGGAATCGGCGATACGTCGTTGACAATGAGAATGAGTCGGTTTTTCATGCTATGCTGCTGGGATGATCGCAAATTTATCGCTCCGACAAAAAGCGTTCGAGATAGTTCAGAATCGACCGGTCGTCCATGAGCCCGCTGCCACTCGTAAGAATATCGGATTGGAATGTATCGGCAAGATACGTGTATGCCGACATGGTTTCGGCCCGCCGCATCCTCAGCCCCCGCACGAGGCGGACGTAGTCATCCGCGCAGAAATTCCGTTCGAGAACCGGGTTCATCCGGCACCCGGCCAGATAGATCTCAAGGCCTGCCTGCCGGTTCTGATCGAGAACCTCGACGAAAGAGAGCGGCGCCGCCGCGGCAAGCTGCTCTTTGATTTCTCCGGCCAACTTTTCCCGCACGCGCTCGATCGGCAGAATGGTCTGGAGCTGATCCAGAAACCGTTCGATGGCGGCATCCGTATCTTCAGGATGGGAATAGAGCCAAAAATCGGGGTCGCGCTTCAGCCGGTCGACCGCATCATCCACGCGATGAAAATCATGCAGTCCGTTCTGACGGTAATTGTCGAGCAGCGCCTTTTCCGAAAAATCCAGATAGGCTTCGACGAATCGATCCATGCTGCCGAATCTGTAATCGACGAGTTCTCGGATTCCGTCGAATTCGCGCCCCTCTCTGTCCATGTAGGAGACTTTGCCGTCGACATACCGCCCGAGTACATCGTAGCTGAACACGGAGGATCTGTCGGGAAAGAACGAGAAAAAAAAGCAGGAGTCGGCCGTTCGGACCATGGGCTCGAAACGGCTGAAGAGCGGTCCGGTTGTCATCGCTTGATCCGCCGCCGTGATGTCTCTTACGAATTTCGAGGGCGATTTGGCGATGACCGGGGAGGAGACGACATGGCGGAAACAAGCCAGAATCTCCTTGTTGCCGTACTCTACATATCCGATCTCTGAACCCCTGCCGACGGCTCCCTGCTGCGCAATCGTGAAGTCGTAGGGGCGGTAATCGACCAGTGGAACTCTGATGCAATCCAATCGGGCGGGCTGTTCCTGTCCGTATCCGCTAAAACAGAAGAACAGCAAGGGGAATAGCACTTTGAATATTCGGTTGTCCATATGTTTAATTATTGTAAGTCGGTTATTTAATTCCGAATACGAGGATGTAGAATCTTCCGGCGGGATCAGTGAACCACCCGTAATGATCGTCGGTGGCATCGAAATATTCGAAATATCCGTTTTCCGGATTGTAATCAGTTACGACTACGGCATGAGAGCCTTTGTCCATGAAACCTAATGCCGCATTCCCGGAATCGAACAATCCTTCCCATTGGGACGCAGGAGGATTTATTTCCGCGGTTCCTCCTGTAATCTCAGTCATGACCTCCTTCATTTGTGCTCCGGAGATTTGAGTTCCCTCTCCACCTTCGCCTTTCGTTGCACCAACCTTCTCAAGGAGGTTGTTCGCTTGGGTTAAAGCATCCGAAGCGGAGCTCCCCGTAAGAATCTGAATTATTGCAGCGATTGCTCCCGGTACGCAATCTCCATTCGGGACTTGGACCGTGGGGGTGTTGTTATGCTCATCATCGGAAACTTCTCTGTCCGGATTATCCGTACGGTCATAGTTAGAGTCCAGCTCCTGATCGTCGCGCAAGTCATCCTCGAAAGAGTCTCGATCTTCACGAGGATCATATCCCGGCCATATCCGGATCCATATCTACATCGGTATTTCGGTCGCCTTCGACCACTACCTCGGGAATTTCCCCGCCGTCAATATCGTAATATCCGCCGACGATTTTGCGGGCGTCCAACAAATCGATTGCGGGGGTTACCAGCTCCAATTCTTGTAAAGATTTTTTCATATCATACAACCTGTTGAATCATTTAATTTTCAAAGCATGCAGCGATTCAAGTCCTGATTATCACGAATCGGCAATCGTTCATTCGCTCGGTCAGGCGTCGAATTATTCGATAAAACGAATTTTCGTCGTTCTGACAGGCCGATGATTCGATGGGTGTGCTCCGTACGGATGAAAACGATTCCGTTTTCACAAGACTTCGGGCGTTTCCGCTCACCGGGCCTTTCGATGGAAATATCGTCGATACGACAGCCGACTTTACATTTTTTCAGTGTAGGAATCATTTTACGGATTCTGTTTCCGATTTGCATTCGACGGCGTAACCGTTATTAAAGTTGCGCCGGGTCCGGAATGGACCGGCCGTGGGCATCGAAGTCAAAATCGTCGATCAATAAATCGTACCTCCTCCGGACCGTCGTCCGATCGATTCTGAGCGGCAATAGGGAATCGGCTCGTTCCGTGGAGCGTAAAACACCGCGCCCTTGGCGCCTGTCAATTCTATGATAATCTTCTGCGGACCATTGTCGCTGCATCGAACGAGACGGTCGGTTATCGTTTCGCAGACTGATCTTTCGGAAATAAAACCCTATCCGCCAAATATTCGATCTCCAAGTCGTATGGCGGGATCCAGCCTTTGATGCGTCCCCGATAGATCTCATCATTATATTTCCGAACCAAATAGTTATAGGCCGCGACCGTTTTATTCTGTTGGATCAGGTGCTTTCGGGAAAAGGTCGTATAATCATCGTCCGACAGCGCGCTTTTCAAAAGAGACGACACATCTGTCAGCATCAGGAAGATCCGCCCCGCATCCCTGTTTTCGATATACGTTCGGAAGTTCGTGTTGAAAGATTCCGACTCCGGGCCCGATTCGGGCTGTTCGGCGAAAAATAGGTGCAGCGCATCTTGGAGCCGTGCCTCGGTCGCTTCGTCGATTCGCACCAATGAGGCGAGATCGTTCAGAAAATTGTCGATAGCGGAATCGACATCGTGGTCTGCAAAATAGAGAAAGTCGTAATTATTCTTCAATACGGATACGGCTTGTTCTTCGCTGTCGATCGAGTAGAGCATATTGCGGGTACCTCTGTGAGTAAGGGCATCTTCCACCTCTCGCACATAGGCGTCGAAAAACGCATCCAGCGATTCGCCGCCGCACGCCGCAGTCAACAACTCTTCCAGCGAAGCATACTGGCGCCCTTTCTGATCGACGAACCAAAGTTTTTTCCCGTTTTTGATACCGAGATATGCGTTGTCGTATTTTCGGCTCGGAAGCGGGGCGAAGAAAAAGCAACTGTCGTTCGACATGATTGCATCCTTGAAATCGGAGATATTCAAGATGCGTCCTTCTCTCAATTCCCGTTCTTGATACGCGCCCGAATAATAGCCTGAGCCGATGCGGTTGTCGAAAATAGAATGATTGTCTTCCCCGACGACGTAGTAATCCTGTTCGGGCCCGCATCGGAACGCATCCATAAGACGCCCGTAAAAGTCGAACGGAGTATAGACCACAACGGGAACCTTCTTTCCGTTCGGAGTGCGATCTGCCTGTGCAAATGAAAAGCCGGGTATCAGCAAGATGATCGCAAAGATGGTGATAGCCTTATTTTTCATAATTACTGAATTACTGATTATCTAAACAGAATAATAGAACACTGCTTTGAAGTAATAGACCCCTCTGTGCCTAAAACAGGATCGTAATAGTGAAAACTATTCGAATCCATGTCATAATCCTCAAGATATATCATGTGCCCGTTCTCCCCCGTATTGACATATCCTAAACCAGCTCCATCACTATTAAAATGCTCATAAACTTCTTGAGACGTCATGACTCCGGATATGTAGGTTACCTCGAACCCGGCAGCAGAAAGCAAATCCACAAATTCGGACGTAGAAAGTGTCGGTATTCCCATTTCACCGGACGATGGGTCGGAATTTATGCCGCATTTATCGAAAGCATTATCTGCTGCTTTAACTGCATCAGTGTCGGAACATCCTGTTTTTGCTTGAATGGCAGTTGCAACAGCCCCTAAAACGCACCAGCCGTTCGGCACTTGAACCGTTAATTCGATTTCTTGATCTCTATTTTCATCAAAGCTTTCGCGATCGCCCTCGGTATCATGTCGGGAGTCCAGCTCCTGATCGTCGCGCAAGTCATCCTCGAAAGAGTCTCGATCTTCACGAGGATCATATCCCGGCCATATCCGGATCCATATCTACATCGGTATTTCGGTCGCCTTCGACCACTACCTCGGGAATTTCCCCGCCGTCAATATCGTAATATCCGCCGACGATTTTGCGGGCGTCCAACAAATCGATTGCGGGGGTTACCAACTCCAATTCTTGTAAAGATTTTTTCATAATATACTAATAATATATTTAATTAGTTGGAGGTTAGTTTATAATTCCAGCATATTAAAACTTTTCGTAAAATTATAATAAAATACAATCCCTTTTGCAGCCCGTGAGATCTGTTCACTGATTTCTATTCCATATAAATTATTGGCTGCAAAGTCGTGCCAATAAGAGTACCAATGCTTATATTGTCGTGTGTCTGTTTTATATTTAGGATAAAGTTGAGTTGCTTTGGTCCTAACTTTATTCAATGCGTACAGCAAGAAACCTCCGCTTCCGCATGACGTATCAAGAACTTTTGAATCGTACTGAATAGGTAAGACATCCACAACAAATTGTACAATTTCACGGGGCGTGAAATATTGGCCATATGTTCCTCTAAAAAAAGAACCCATAAATGTCTCAAAAGCTCGCCCTTTACTATCGAGGTCAGTTTCACTCAGATTGATACTTTCAAGATACCCAACAACAGTGCGTATCTTTTCCGGGGTTAATCTGATATTATCACGGAATACCTCTTTATCTTTTGACCTACCTTCCTCATACAATGCTATTATGCGTTTATAAAGATTGTCATTCTCAATGAGGCGTCTTTTGTTTTCATTTTTCTCCTCATCTTTGGACACGGTGATAATTTGAAAATCGTATGGTTCACCCATCTTTCTGGGCTTGCGTTCATCCCATATCTTGCAAAATATGAGTTTGTCCAGTTCATCAAAGGCTTCAGAAGGATTTAACTGTCCTCCAGCCCAAAGTGCTTCATGAGCTTGTTTGAATCTTCGTGTGAGTTCTGCCTGGTCAATTACGGAAAGATCAAAAAACGCTGTTCGCCAGCTATTTGTGGTAAAAAATAAGCATCATAAACATATTTATAGGATGCCACTGTCTTTACTCCAAATTGAGGAATATCTGGCATTTGATTCCGACTATTTTGAGTCTTATCTACTTCAAAATAGTCTGATTTGATTCCTGATGTAACCCAAACATATTTAATATCACAAGGTAAGGCAAATGCATAGCTATAAGCTTGTTCTATTGCTTGCTGATATTCTGCTTCGCTTACTTCCTCCCGTTTACACTCAACCAATATATGTGGTCTTATGCACGCATCATCTTCATATACGATTATGTCTGCTTCTTTAACCTCTCGTCCCATTGTAACTTGGACAAATTGTTTTATGCGTCGGGCGGGATAATTATAGTCAAGGATTAACCGCAAAACGGTCTCTGCCTGTACCTTGTCTTCTGGTTTATTATATGCATATTCTTTATTATTCTGAAATAAATATGTAATGCGAGACATATCTTCATTTAAAGATATGTAACCCTTTTCCAAACCAATTTTGATATAATCTTTCATTTATTTACTATGGCAATTAAAACTGATACTTAATGTTTCGTGGTAACTATTAGTTCTCTAATATCCACATCTAATGTTTCCGCAATTTTCATTAGCATCTCTAATGATGGCTGCATTTTGTTGGAACACCATTTTGAAACAGTTGATGTATCTTTATCCAACTGTTCTGCCAACCATTTTCCTGTCTTTTTCTGCTCTGCTAAAACAACTTTTAGCCGATTCAAATTTTTCATTATCTATCCATATTATTGGCTTATTGTACAAATATATTGTTTTTATCTGACATTTAGTCATGGCTGATATTTTTAATTTTAAAAAATACAAATAAAAAGATTAAATGCAATTATGCTGATGGACTAAAAATTGAGATAGGATTCTGTTGTAAAGGATTCCTTGACAACTGTCGCAGACGGTAAAAACTATTGGGTTAAATATTATAATTTCGATGTCGTTATCTCGGTCGGCTATCAGGTACAAAGCCATCGCGGTACATAGCTCTGCTAATAGTAAACAAGGTGCTGAAAGAATATCTGCTGAAATGTTGTAAGGCATTACGAAGAACCTTATTTCGCCACAGGGCGAATACTTGCGTCAAAGTACCGAATTTTCAAAAATGTCCATGTCTGTAACGTCAGTCAAATTGTTTCCCAGGAATATTCTTTTTCTCGTTCATGACAGTTACTTTCTTGTGTCTCCGGATCAACTCCAGCAATCACTTTCCTTCGGGCGTAATGTTTCCGGGATATAATCAAAATCCGTATCAAGGTTATCCCGTCATCTTTTTCATATGAATCTCATACCGGAAACGGTATGCTTGTTCGTAGCTTTTCTCCTCTGCTTGCGGCCCCGATGGTTTTTATAGCCGCCTCTGCCGGACAGCCTTAACCGCCTCACGATCCGTTTCTATACCTATCAGCCCTTATTTTATTTTTTTAGGCAAAATTTTTGCCGTACAGTTTCCATAATTGACAACTTTGAATTATCTTTGTGAAAACGAGAGATTATGAATACAAGAATCGATAATATTGGAGCTTTGATCCGCAGCGAACGGACCCGCCGCGGCATGACGCAGGAGGAGTTGGGCAAAAAGGTCGGCGTGGGCAAGGCTCAAATCTCCAAGATCGAGAGTGGGCGAGGACTGACGATCCGGACAGTCACGAAGGTATTGGACGCACTTGGCCTGTCGGCGTCGGTACGCTTGCTGGCTATGGTTCCCGTAGATCGGCGTGTAATCGGTTACATTGTGGCCAACATAGGCGAATTTGCATGCACGCATGGCATGACGGTGCGTGAAGCCAGCAATTATCTGAACCGCTACAAGGGGCTGGACTTCCTCGCTGAGCACTACGAGGCTGAGCACCTGCTTTCGTTCAGCGACAGCGTACGGGATTTGACCCGTGTGTGTTACAATAACGGAGGAGGTGTAAAATGAAACTCTACCACGGATCGAACACTGCTATCGCTCGGATAGATTTGGCCCGGTGTAAGCCCTACAAGGATTTCGGACAGGGATTCTATCTGACCGAAATAGAAGAACAGGCCGTGCAGATGGCCTGTCGCACGGCGGCTATCTACGGTGGCGAACCGGTCGTTACCGTTTTCGGGTTCGACGAGGCAGTGGTGATGGCCGACGGAGTACTATCCGTCAAACGCTTTGTTGAGCCCGACGAGGAGTGGGCGTTGTTCGTGATGGCCAACCGCAGCCGCGATGGCGCGCATCCCGTCCACGATTACGACATCGTGATAGGCCCGGTAGCCGACGATACTATCGCCACGCTCTTTCGCAATTTCGACGACGGGATCATCGACCTGCCGATGCTGGTTGCAGGATTGCGCTACAAGAAGGTTTCTTCGCAATATCTTTTCCACTCGGCACGCGCCGTTCGATACCTCGAAATATTATGAACGATAAGAAAATACGCTACCTCACGGAGGGCATTGTCAAGGACATCGTCTCCTATCTGATGGAGGACGAGAGGCTGTCCATGACCGAGGCTATCGCCCTGTTCTACAATTCGGAAACTTTCGCCAGGCTCTCCGATCCCAAGACAGGGCTTTATGTCGAAAGTTCAGCCTACGTGTACGAAATATTGAAGGCTGAGATGAAAATGGGTAGGATACAATAATTTGGTAACTTACGTTTAGTCAACCAATCCATAAACTCTTGGATAAACGATTCTAATCCTATTGGTAACGCAATAATTATCAGTCTGATGATATGCCTACCAAACGACGTATTATGTATCGAATGACACAACAATGTCAAAAGTGGAACAAACAGCAGATACTGAACCATTACAAAGATATCGTCCGTCTGCTGAATGAGCGGCACGATCTGCTTGCGATACGATAGGGCGACAAACATTTCAAGTACTGTATAGCATCCACTCAACTGAGTTGCAGGAGGTCATGAAACTGTTGAGTTGTTCCAATTCGACGCTCTGCTTGCAGAAAGCTATAAAATTTGAGTCAAGTTCCATCCTTTTACACGCTTCTTTCTAATTAATTCCTCTTGTTTTTAATTATATAGCTAATTATAACATTTGGCAGACTATCATTTGTCTGCCAAATATGTTTGTAATAATTATGGGATTATATCCCGTTTTTTATTGGTGTTTACTTTTTCTATTTCATCCCATTCTGCCAGAGAGATAATTTCATGGTATTGTTTCAATGATAAAACATTCTCCTCACTATCCATACATTCGTACTCCCATGGAAGTTGATAAACGTCCCTTCTTCATGATGGCCCATGTAATCGTGGAATGTGTACGGAATCAATTTCACATGATCCTCCTCCTTGAGTATTCGCAAAAGTTTGTCAGCGTCGTGTATTTCCAAAGGAGCGCCAGATTTGTATAGTGCAGTGGCGACTTCTACCGCAACATCCACATACGCCGAGTAGCTGTTGGAAACAATGATTCTCCATCCGGGGCTGTCAAAATCCGATGCGAGTATATTCAACCGCGACAATCCCAGTTCCCCATAATGGTCCGAAGCGAATTTGTTGAAATCCGTCTCACTGTCGAGAGCGTATTTATCCTGCAAATCACAAAATTTAACCATGTTGTAATATGCGACATCCTGTAATTCCAATGGCACTCCATTCGGAAGGGAACGCTTCTTTCGTGTAGTGTCAAACCTTTCAAAATACCGGTCATAGGCTTCATGAGCGATCCGATAATATTTGCAATACGAACGTATCGTCATTGTATCTAACGGCCGCCCGAAATTCTTGCAGACGGAATCCTCCAGTGCTTTTATTGCCGTCGTCTCGTCTTTGACCTCAATTTTAAATCTCGGTTCGATTCTGTTGAACTCCTTTCTCGCAATTCTTCCGTTTCGCTGCTGGTAAGGAAGATGATTCGCCACATAAGCATTGAACCCCTCCGGATCTTGTATGATAGCATCGATTAGCTTATGAAAATATAAGGCCAACTTTACAAAGAAATCCCTTTGCCATTCGGGATAGAAACAATCATCTATTCTGTCTCCATATCGAGAATAATTCGCAATAGTAAAATACGAGTGTTTCCTATCCGTGAATTGTATGGTACGCTTTTCTTTGTATCTGGCGGAGCTGACATGATACCATACCGTTTCTCTGGGATTTGACAATTCCCAATCCCGGAGGTATTCTTCCTTGTTCTCATATTCTCCGTCTGCAGTCGACGCTTCGCAATCTCCCCATTCTGCCGGAGTAGGGCGGGGTAATTCGATATAAAATCCTCTGTATTCATCGTCGCCCATTTCTTCCAGTCGGGCAAATTGCTCCTGAAGTTTAACTAACACCTCCAATGTATCGTTATCAACCACGATTTCTGTGTCGCGTCCGCTTCCGAGCTGTTCGAATATCGCAGCATTCAAACCGCATTCTTTCGCCAAGTCTATGAAAAGATGCTTGGTAAAGATTATCTTCTTATGCGGTTCTATCTTATGTCGTTCCATATCTCATTCGTTTTCAATCGTTAAAAATTTGCCCGGATCAAATCCGTTGATTATATGCTCGTTCTCAAATACATATCCCATCTGGTTGCAAATCACTTTTGTATTCCCGATTTCTGTGTCGATATTGGTATGCGAATGTCCGTAAATCCAAGCATCGATCCGGCTGTTACCGATCAGGTCTCCGTATTCACCGGCAAAGGCACTGTTCAATACGGAACCTTTATGCTGAGGAGCAATAACCTGCAAAGTAGGCAGGTGGTGAGTCTCGACCACTATGTGTTTTGCCGTACTTTCGGCAAGACTTTTTTTGATATGACCTAAACAGAAGTCATGCATCCGATTATATGCTTCCGTTTGGAGCAGTTTCCCTTTATACATGGTCTGACGGAAATCGTTAAGTCCTTTCCAAACGAAATATTCGTCTGCCGGCTCGATATGCGACCAAAATGTGCTCATTATGAAATCGGTGTCGTCTATTCTCAATACCTGATTTTGATAATAACCGATATTCTCTTTGAACATCCATCGCCATTGTAACCCCCGCTCCATTACATCACAATAATTGTAATACTCGTGGTTCCCGGGAACAATAAGAACCTGCCTATAGTTTTTAGAAGCCCATTTCCAGAAATTCCCCAAAGGAGTCACTCTGTCCTTCAGATAGAAAATGTCTCCTGCCAATACGAGTATATCGCCCGTCACAGGGAATCCGTTATGTTTTATGTGCCTGCTGTTCTCCCTGAACTCAAAATGCAGATCGCTCATATATTGTATTCTCATATTACTTATTTTTATTTGCTTGTTCAACCTGTTTTTGGATTATCCTCTTTACCTGCTCAAATGAGACCGGAGTAAGGTCATTATTATCCACTCCCACATCATATTGCGTCGGAAAGAGCATATCCAGCCGTGAAGCGTCTTTTCCCGTATTATTCTTGCTTGTATGCACGTGTCCGAACAATTGCCACGTGTTCCCGTAAGCACCTCCATAGCAGAGGAACGGACAGTAGTTCAGGTAGATTTTCTGTTTGTCGACCTCTATGTGCATTTGCAGGCTTGTCAATTCAAACCTGCTGGCGTACCCTTGCCTGATGTTTTTCAATGATAGATTGCCGAGAACAAGATAGATTTTTCCGTTCAGTCTGTCGAGAATCTTGGTCCATTCATGGGAGCCTCCCGGACAAAAAACTCATAGGTGAAATACAATATCGTCTTGGCGAATCGCTCGGTTCCGGTTTTCGATCAGCGTTTCATTCATATCTTCTACATTCTTGAATGGCCTCTTGCAAAAGCCAATGATATTCGAATGATAAAAGTGCGTGTCCGATGTAAATACACCTTGCTTCCGTCGAATTTCCAATTCATTTAGCTCTCTTTTGTGCATATTGCAGTGCGGTTAATTATAATTGGTTGTTATCGTGTTTATTGGACGGAAATGACGGGAAAGGAATTGCACGGAGCAAACAGTTGCCAATGGGCATACAACAGAATAGTTGGAAAGTTCGGTAAGGACTCTCCAACTATTCTGTTGTTTATTCTAAGATCAAGATACGAGCATCTATCGCATCTTATCTCCTATATGTGTTCGTTGGAAAAGTATTTATGATATTCTCTGGCGTTTCAATGCTCCAAACATGAAGAACATACGACTGGACTTCGAAGCATTTGTTGCCTCGAATTGTCGTTTGGGATAATATGTTCATTCTATTTTGCTGCATTGTAAATTTTCAAAAGAGGTGCAAATGTACAGAATAATTTCGCAATACTCCAAATATTTTTCAGTGAATTCTTTAAATCACCTCTAAAAATCAATGTGAGACATAAGAGGATGTTCAATATGCTATTTATTCGAATGCTTCGCAATAATGGTGGGGAATATTTATCAGATATATTATATGAAATCTCACTGGTGATGATTTCTGCTGTTATGTTCAAATATGTTAACTGTTTGATTGTTAGAAGTAATTATGGCTGGAAAACAATTTCAGTTCTATGCGAATATTATCTGTAACTGGATAAGTTTTACATGGTACTGATAAAATTTGCCTATTTACCACCGTTAAATTGCACGAGGGACAGAATTTTGTCCTTTGTATCCGTTCAGAGAGCAAACGGGGGAGAAAATCATAACAAATGATACGATACTTTATTATTCCTGTATGTTTAATATGTTGATTATCAATGTTATTGAAGTTAGATTGTTTCTCCTTTCATTTTCTATTTCTTGCTGTATAATATAATGGTAATCAATTAATTATGTGTGATTATTTGCCGATGCAGAACTTGGAAAAGATGGTTCCGAGGATTTCGTCGTTGGTGATTTCGCCCGTGATGGTGCCCAAATGGTAGAGTACGCTGCGGAGCTCCTCGCCGAGCAGATCCGTGGGCAGTGAGCCGTCAATGCCGGCAAGCGCCCGTCCGAGAGCCGTGTGGGCCGATGTCAGGGCTTCGTAGTGGCGGGCCGACGAGACCACGGGATCGCCGTGGTAGAGGGCATCGGTGTCGACTGCCGCGCGGAGCGCTTGCCGCAGGCGGTCGATGCCCATCCCTTCGCGGGCGGAAATGGCGATCGTGCCGGCGGGAAGGGCGGTGCGGGGGGCCTTGTCGATTTTATTGACGACGTCGATGATCCGACGGTTCGGAGTCGTACGGATGGGGGAGGTGCGGTCGGATGGTGCGGCGGGAAAGTCTGTTCCCGAAAAGTCTGGGCGCCCGCCGGCGGGTGCTGCGGGGCTGTCGCCGGTCCGATTCGCGGAGGAGCGGTTTGCGGTCGCGTGTGCAGCCAGCATATCTGCAATATCCGGAGGGGCCGCCGCATGCCTTGCGTCTGTCGTGTCCGGGGTCTCCGCCGCATCGACTATGGATGCCGCGTCGGCTGCAAGCGCCGAGTTTGTCGTGCCCGTCATGCTTGATGTGCCCGCTGTGCGGTCCGCTGCGTGCGGTGCGTCGGATGCAGCCATTCGCCGGCCGGCGTCCTGCATTCCCTCCCGAAGTGGACCGGTCGTCTGACCGGCGGCCGGTTCCTGCGGGAATGCGCTGTGAAGCGGGGAGGGCGTATCGGACGGGGACGCGGCGCCGGCCATCGACTCCGCATCGGTCATGCGGATGACGATCCGCGCCCGCGCGACGGCGGCGCGGGTCCGTTCGATCCCCATGCGTTCGAGCCGGTCGTCGGTCGCGCGGATGCCCGCCGTGTCGATGAAGCGGAACAGTACGCCGTCGATGTCCATCGTCTCCTCGATGGCGTCGCGCGTGGTGCCCGCGATCTCCGAGACCATGGCGCGTTCCTCGCCCAGCAAGCGGTTCAGCAGGGTCGATTTCCCGACATTGGGGGCTCCGACGATCGCCACGGCCACGCCCCGTTTGAGGGCATTGCCCAGCGAGAAGGAGTTGCGCAGGGCCTCTATTTCGGCGTCGATCCGGCGCATCGTCTCCCGCAGTTCGGTCCGGTCGGCGAACTCCACGTCCTCCTCGGAGAAGTCCAGCTCCAGTTCGAGCAGCGACATCAGCTCCACGAGCCGGCCGCGCAACGCACGGAGCGCCGAGGAGTAGCCGCCCCGCATCTGGGCCGAGGCCAGCGCATGGGCGGTGCGGGAGGAGGAGGCGATCAGATCGGCCACCGCTTCGGCCTGCGCGAGATCCATCTTTCCGGCGAGGAACGCCCGTGTGGTGAATTCGCCCGGCCGGGCCATGCGGGCGCCCGCGGCGAGGAGCAGCCGCAGGATTTCGGCGACGATGTAGGCGGAGCCGTGGCAGGAGAGTTCGACCGAATCCTCGCCCGTATAGGAGTGCGGTGCGCGGAAAACCGTTGCGAGCACGTCGTCGATCGTGCGTTCCGTTGCGTCGGGGCCTGCCGGAGTGTCGGTGCCGGCCGAATCGTCTGCGGGGCGGCCGTGCGGGGGCGCGGGGCGGCCCGAAGCCTCTGCAAACCCGCTGCCGGAGGCTTCGCCGGGACTGTCGGCGTCGATCGCCGCCGACGGTGCGCTCCATGCGGGGGCCGGCAGCGTTTCGGCGCTGTCCGCTTCGTGGGCGGCGTCTGCGCATGCCGCCGGAAGGGGTGTCGGGCGCAGGGCGTGCGACCGGGACTGTGCCGGGGGACAGGGTGTCGACGGCGAATCTTGGCGGAGGAGGCGTCGGTCGGTGCGGTCCGTCCGCAGCGATTCGGCCGGCGGTCCGTACGCCGGGGCCGGGGGCTCCACGATGCGTCCGTAGTGGACCGTGTGAGAGGCCGCGTCCCGCAATGCGGTCCGTCCGCGGAAGATGCGGTCGCAGACGGTCAGCGCCTCTGCGCCGCTCACGCGCAGGACGGCGATCGCGCCGCCGGAGGCGGTGGCGGGCGCGACGATGGTATCGTGTTCGGGGGCGGGCATTCTAACGACCTTCGATGCGGATTTTCTGGCCGAGGCGGAGCTTGTTGGCGTTCTTGATGCCGTTCCAGCGCATCAGCTGGGCCGTGGTTACACGGTATTTGCGGGCGATGGCGCCCAGTGTGTCGCCTTTCTTGACGGTGTAGATCGTGCCGGAGCGTTGCTGGCGTTTCTTTTCGAGGTTCGCCGGATTCATGTACTCCTTCAGGTAGGCCGAATCTTTGGCGAAGATCGAGTCCTGCTGCTGGATGTAGCGGCAGACGTAGCGCTGCGGAAGCACGAGGGAGTAGGTCTTGGTCGTCGCCGGCACGATGTCGAGCTTATACTGCGGGTTGAGCTGGCGCAGGGTCTCCATCGGAATGTCGATGGTCGACGAGACCTGTCCCAGATGCAGCAGCCGGTCGACGCGGATCGTGTCCGTGGCCAGCGGCAGCGGGGGCTCGGTGAATTCGATGCCGTGGAGCTTGTGGTAGGCGTAGGCGTAGGAGGCGCCGATGAAGGCCGGTACGTAGCCGCGCGTCTCGCGGGGCAGGAAGTCGTAGATGTCCCAGAACGTGCGGCTGCCGTCGCCGGCACGGGCGAGGGCCTTGTTCACGTTGCCCGGTCCGCAGTTGTAGGCGGCGATGGCCAGCGTCCAGTCCTTGTAGAGGGTGTAGAGGTCTTTCAGATAGCGGCAGGCGGCGCGCGTCGAGAGGACGGGATCGCACCGCTCGTCGACGAGCGAGTTGACCTCCAGTCCGTAGACCTTGCCCGTTGCGGGCATGAACTGCCACAGACCCGCTGCGCCCATGGGGGATACGGCCGTCGGCGAGAGGGCCGATTCGATGATCGGCAGCGCGCGCAGCTCGACCGGAAGACCCGCCTTGATGAGCTCCTCTTCGATCAGCGGGAAGTAGTACTGCGACATGCCGAGGATGCGGCTGATCGTGCCGGAGCGGACGTTGGTGTAGCGGTCGATGTAGCCTTTGACGATGTAGTTGTAGGGGAGCTGCACGGGCGATACGAGGTCGCGCAGCCGCCGGACGTAGACCGAGTCGGGCGTCCGGTCGCCGGCGGCGGCCGCCGCCGGGTCGAAACCGACGTAGGTGCTGAAGAACTCCTCGTAGGCGCCGAGGGTCTGCCGCTCGCGCCAGACGGCCAGCAGCGAGTCGATCTGCACGGGGGAGAGGTCCACGGCGAGCCGGTCGTTGTAGCGGGGGGCGTCCGCTGCCGTTTCGGGCCGGGGAGCCGTCGCGCCGGCGTCCGCGGCGGGGGCGGGAGCGGCCGCGGGGGCCGTTTCGGCGGTCTGCGCCTTGGCTCTCTTCTTGCGCGGGCGTTTGTCGAGGGTCGCGGCCTGCGGCACGCCGAACGCGAAGAGCAGCAGGAGGGGTAGCAGTTTTCTCATAGCTTAGAAATTGATGCTCATGTTGAAGCCGAAGACGGGGCGGTTGCCCCCTTGGGCCGGCATGTAGGGATAGTCGATCAGCGGTTCGAGGTTCATCGAGAGGTCGTCCGAGATGTCGTAGTCTTTCAGATGGGCGTCTACATGGGCGTCTACGATCTGGAGGATGTAGAGACCCGCCGTGAGGATGATGCAGAGGTCGCGGTTGCGGCGGTAGCTGTCCTTGTAGCTCTTGAGCGTTTTGGCCGGAATGCGGCCTTGGAACTCGTCGGGCGAACCGTCGGGGTAGGCGTCGCGGTTGTCGTCGTAGGCCGTGCGCAGGGCATAGGCTTTCTTGAAGCGTTGGAAGCCGCGGTTGTTCCAGTCGATGCAGTAGATCATCGAGGCGAAGCCTCCGACGACGAACGGCACCTTCCAGTAGCTTTTGTTGTAGATCTGGCCGGCGCCCGGACAGATGCAGGCCAGCGTCGTGGCCTTCTTCACGTCCGAGACGTCGTTGGTTGCGTAGTTCACCGCCGCGTCGCCGAGGAAATAGACGTACGAAGCGATCGTAACGCCCAGATAGAGCTGGCGCCGCGTATTGCTGCGGATCATCTTGGTTTGCAGCACGTCGAGCGCCGCGTCGCGGTCCGTGCTGATCAGCGTGAGCTGGTCGTAGGCGCGTTTCATCGGGCGGTAGTCGTTGCTCTCGCGGATGAAAAGCGCCAGTCCGGCGCCGAGTGTGCCGTAGAGGATCGGCAGTTTCCAGTACTGTTTGTTGTAGACCTGACCGTAGCCGGGCAGGACGGCCGAGATCCAGCAGACCTTCGAGAGCGACATCGAGTCGCTCATGAACCAACCCCGTTTGCGGCGGGTCGTGTCGAGCAGTACGGACGGTGCGCTCCGCAGCGAATCGTCGGCCGCGAGGATGCGCTCCGTGTCGTACACGAGGCTGTCGCGCCCGAGCGTATCGGCGAGCACGGCCGCCCGCAGTCCGAGCGAGTCGAGCGACAGGGTGTCGGCCGCATAGACGAGCCGGTTCGCGGAGTCGAGCGCCGCGACGGTACCGGCCGGTGGCTCCAGCACGGCCGCCCGCAGTCCGAGCGAGTCGAGCGACAGGGTGTCGGCCACGTAGACGAGCCGGTTCGCGGAGTCGAGCGCCGCGACGATTCCGGCCGGAGTAACGATGCGCCCGAGCGAATCGACGGTCAGCCCCTTTCCCGCACCGAAGAGGAGCGAGTCGGCGCTCAGGGCGAGTGCGCCGCTTCCGCGGGCGAGCGTGTCGGGTTGTTCGATCAGCCCTCTGCGGACGATCGTCCGCGGGCCGCGGCGGCTTTGCGCGGCGGCCGGTTGCACGGCGGCGAGAAACGCGATGAGCAGCAGCAGAAGCGGCAGAAGCCGGTGGCCGCATGCGTGCGCGATGCCGTCGCGGAGCGCCTGCATTCGGGACGAGGGGTCTGCCGCCGCCGGAGCCGGAGCCGTCCGTTCGGCAATCGCTCGGCGGTCGGAGGGGCGGAGCGCTCCGGTTCGGAAAGAGGGGGCCTCCGGTTTCTGCGGCGCGGAAGGCCGCAGCGCCTCTGCGGCGACCGCCGAGCGGACCGAGCGGGGAACGCCCGCCGGCAGGGGCGATCCCTGCGGCGCGGTGTGCGTGATGCGGCTGCCCTCTTTCATGCGGGTGTTAATTGCGTGAAGTGAAACGTTCGAGGATCCGTTCGATCTGCGCGTCGTCTTCGAAACCGATGACGATCTTGCCGCCGCCGTTTTTCGAGCGGCGGATGCTGATCTGCTCCGTGAAGAGTTTTTCGAGCTGTTCGACCAGCCGGGCGTAGCTCTCGGGGTACTCCTCCTCGTCGGCGGGTGCGGCGGAGCGTTTCTCGGCCGCCGCACGGGCCAGCTCTTCGAGCTGCCGCACCGACAGCCCTTTGCGGACGCAGCGTTTGAGCAGGCGCACCTGCAGCTCGTCGGGCGCTCCGGCGATCGCCTTGGCGTGTCCCATCGAGATGAGGCCCTCCTTGAGGGCGAACTGCACTTCGTTCGGAAGTTTCAGCAGACGCATGTAGTTCGAGACGGTCGAACGCTTCTTGCCCACCTTCTCCGACAGGGCGTCCTGCGTGAGGTGGCACTCCTCGATGAGGCGCTGCATGCCCAGTGCGATTTCGATGGCGTTGAGGTCCTGCCGCTGGATGTTCTCCACGAGGGCCATGGCGTGCAGGTTCTCGTCGTCCGCCTCGCGGACGTAGGCCGGGAGGGTCCGCAGGCCGGCCCGCCGGGCGGCTCTCCAGCGGCGTTCGCCGCTGATGATGACGTATTTGCCGTCGCTGCCGCGCTTCACGGTGATCGGCTGTATGACGCCCAGCTGGCGGATCGAATCGGCCAGTTCGCCGAGCGCCTCCTCGTCGAACGAGGTGCGCGGCTGCGTGGGGTTGGGGACGATCTCCCCGATGGGAATCTCGGCCATTTCGCTCATCGGCGCCACCTGCGCTTCGACCTTGTCGGTGCCGAAGATCGCGTCCAGCCCGCGTCCTAATCCTTTCTGTTTCATATCGTGGTCCGTTTTATTTCTTGCGGTTGCGTTTGAGCAGCTCGCGGGCCAGCGTCAAATAGTTCGCCGAACCTACGGCCGCAGCGTCGTAGAGCATGACGGGCTTGCCGTGCGAGGGCGCTTCTCCCAAACGGATGTTGCGCTGAATTATTGTGTCGAAAACCAGCTCCTTGAAGTGTTCGCGCACCTCGGCGACCACTTGATTGTTGAGGCGGTTGCGCATGTACATCGTCAGCAGGAAGCCTTCGATTTCGAGCGAGGGGTTGAGGCCGCTGCGGACGATCCGCACGGTGTTGAGGAGCTTCGACAGCCCTTCGAGCGCGAGGTATTCGCACTGCACGGGGATGAGCACCGTGTCGGCCGCCGTGAGGATATTGACCGTCGTGTAGCCCAGCGAGGGCGAGCAGTCGATGAAGATGTAGTCGAAGCGGTCGCGCACCTCGTCCACGATGCGTTTCATCACGCGGTGGGCGTCCTCCATCTTGGGCAGTTCGGTGTCTGCGGCCACCAGATCGATCGACGAGGGCAGCACCCAGAGGTTCTTCACGTCTTCGCTCCGGAGGATCACCTCCGAAGCCGTCCGGGCGCCCGTGATGCACTCGTAGATGCCGTCGAGGTCGATGTCGAAACCCAGACCCGAGGTGGCGTTGGCCTGCGGGTCGGCGTCGAGCAGCAGCACCTTCTTGCCCAGCAGGGCGATGGAGGCCGCGAGGTTGATGGCCGTGGTGGTTTTGCCCACGCCGCCTTTCTGGTTGGCTAATGCGATTACCTTTGCCATGTTTTCTTCGGAGTTTATAAGCAGGCAAATTTACGCAAATATTACGGGTTCTGCAAATGCCGTTCCGTCAAATTCGCATCCGCGGGCGCTGCGCGCGGCTTTTGCGGCGTAAAAAGACGCTTCGCGCTCCGGACGTTGCCGAAAAATGATTATCTTTGTCCGAAAATGCGGTTTCGCTCGGACGGCCGGCGGCCCCGCGGTGCGCCGGCCCGCGTTCGAAACCGCCTCCGGCGCGCAGGACGCGGGCCGGAGCGGCGAGGCGGTATGCGGCCGGAAGCCGGGTGCGGCGGTCCGTTCCGCGGCGGCCGAACCTCCGCGAACGTTTCAAAAAACGGAACTTATGACAGAGAATCGAAATCCCAATCCCGCGGCGGAGCCCGCTCCGCAGCCGCAGGAACGGCGCGATGCGCAGGCCCCCGCGCCGGGCGGAACGCCGGAGGGAGCGCCGGAAACGGCCGCTCCGCAGCCGCCCAAACGGCACTCTTTTCCCAATGCGGGCGATCTGTTGGCCATGCTGGGCATCTTTCTCGTGGCGCAGGTCGTCGGCGGTTTCGCGGCCCTGCTCTGCGGCGCGGTCCCATTTTCCCGCGTGGGGGCCATGACCCCTGCCGAGACGGGCAAGCTGCTGGCCGTGTCGGGCGCCGTGGCCTATGTGCTGACTTTCTGCGGGATCGTCGGCTACCGCCGGATGCGCGGCGGCCGCGGGCGGATCGCACGCTTTTCCGTGCGGGGGCTCGATCCCGTGCTGCTGCTCTGGGGGCTCGTCTTCCTGCTGGCCGCGGGCGTGGTGCTCGAACCGCTGCTGGCGCTCCTGCCCGCTCCCTCGATGCAGAACTACGGAACCGGGCTCTGGACGATCGTCGCCGTGGTGCTCTTCGCGCCCGTCTTCGAGGAGCTGATCTGCCGCGGCTTGGTGCTCGAATCGCTGCGCACGCGCTACGGCGTGGTCGCCGCGTGGCTGCTTTCGTCACTCTTTTTCGGGGTCATCCACTTGCAGCCCCAGCTGGTGGTCAACGCCTTCTTCGTCGGTCTGATTCTCGCCTACATCTACATCCGCACCGATTCGCTCTGGCCGGCGATGATTCTCCATGCCGTGAACAACGGCGTGGCCTACCTGATGATGACCTTGGGGTGCGGCAGTTTTCTCCTTTCGGACCTCGTTCCCGACCGCACGGTCTATACGATCCTCTATGTCGTTTCGGCCGCGGTCTGCGCCGCTTCGGGCGTGATGGTTTGGCGGACGCTGCGCGAGCTGGGACGCCGGGAGAAAAAGCGCGATGAGGCGTAATAATCCGCGTGCGGAAGCGTTATTACCTATAAAATTGCGTATCTTTGTGCGTCGGTAAAATGGGTTTTCGTTCGAAAATAGCGCTTGGAGCCCTGCTCCTCGCGTCCGGATGCCGGGAGGCTCCCGGCTATTTCGTGGGCGACACGACGCTGGCGCGCGTCGGCCGCACGGAGCTGTACCGGCGCGACGTGGTGTCGGCCGTGCCTCAGGGCATGTCGGGCGAGGACAGCGTGGCGTTCGTCGAACTCTTCATCGACCGCTGGATCAAAAAACAGCTCAAGCTGCGCGAGGCGGATCGTCTCTTTTCCGAGTCGGCGGAGGATATCGACCGGCAGGTCGAGGAGTACCGCCAGTCGCTCCTGATCCGCAAGCTCGACCAGTACTACGTGGACCGCACGATCGACACGGCCTTCACCGACGACGAGATCGCGGCCTACTACAAAGCCCACCGATCCGACTTCCTGCTCGACCGCACGATCGTCAGGGGGCGCATCCTGCGCTTCGACGAGCGTTACCGTCAGGCGAAAAAGCTGCTGGAACTGATGGCGTCGCCCTCGGCCGAGCGGCAGCAGGACTTCCGCGACCTGTGTGCCAAGAACGAGTTCCTGCTCACCGATTTCACGGAGGCGTGGGTCGATTTCCAAGAGTTTCTGAGCTATCTGCCCACGCTCCGCTCGCAGAACTACGACTCGGCGCTCGATGTGCGCGGCGTGCAGCAGATGCGCGATGCGCACGACCGCTACTACTACCAGATCGAGGCGGTCCTCCGCGCGGGCGAGCCCATACCGCTCGAACTCGTGCGCGGCAACATCCGCCGCATCCTCTTCAACAGGCGGCAGAGCGAGCTGATCCGCAGCCACGAGGAGGAGCTTTACGCGAAGGCCGCCGCGGAGGGCGACTTCCGGATTTACGAACAGAACAAAACAGAGAAATAACGAAGAGTATGTCAAAGAAAGGTTTGCTGCTCGCGGCCCTCGTGCTGGGCGTCTGGAGCGCCGGGGGCCAGACGCGGCAGGTGATGCTCGACAAGGTCGTGGCGGTGGTGGGCGGTTCGTCGATCCTCTACTCCGAGGTGGACGAGTATGCCCGTCAACTGACGGCGCAGCGCCGCGCCGAGGGCTACACCTCCGACCGCAATCCCCACAACGAGGCGCTCGAAGCGCTGCTGACGCAGAAGCTGCTCTACAATCAGGCGCTCATCGACTCGGTCGAGGTCAATACGGCCGATCTGGTTTCGCGCGTGGACGAGCAGGTGTCGATGATGGCCGAGGAGGCCGGCGGCATCGCCGAGCTGGAGGCCCGGCAGCATATGGCGATCTTCAACATCCGCGAGGTCATGCGCCGGCGCTACGAGGAGCAGGCCTATGCGCAGGCGATGCAGGGACAGGTGGTGAGCCGCGTGAAGGTGATCCCGGGCGAAGTGGAGCGTTTCTACAAGAAAATCGACCGCGACAGCCTGCCGATCATCCCCGAGCAATACGTCTATGCGCAGATCACCCGTTTCCCGAAGTCGATGGTGCAGGCCAAGCAGCGTGCGAAGGAGCGGCTGCTGGAGATGCGCGAGCGCATCATCCGCGGCGACGCGAAGTTCGAGAACCTCGCCCGCATGTATTCGCAGGACGGTACGGCCATCCGCGGCGGCGAGATGCCGCCCATGCGCCTGAACGAGCTGGATCCTTCGTTCGCGGCGGCGCTCGAAAAGCTGCGCCCGGGCCAGATCTCCGAAGTAACGGAGTCGCAGTTCGGATTCCACATCATCCAGTCGATCGACAAACGCGGCAACGTCTACCGCTTCCGGCACATTCTGGTCAAACCCGACTATACGCAGGAGGAGCTCGTGGCTTCGCTCCATACGCTCGACAGCCTCGTGCGGCTGGTGCGGGCCGATTCGATCACTTTCGAAAAGGCTGCGCGCGACTTCTCGGACGACGCCCACTCGAAGATGAACGGCGGCATCGTGTCGAACCACGACATCCTCGAACACTGGAGTGCGACGGACGTCCGCTACACGCAGACGGCCTTTTTCAAGGAGGATTTCGGCCGCTACCGCAAGATGGACGACTACAATGCGTTGCAGCGTCTCAAGGTCGGCGGGATTTCCGACGCCTTCCTCACGCAGGACATCGCGGGCAACGAGCTGGCCAAGGTCGTGAAACTCGTCGAGGTCATCCCCACCCATACGGCCGAGCTGGGCAAGGACTACCTGCGGCTCGAAGAGATGGCGTTGCAGGCCAAGCAGGAGCGCGTCTTCGAGGAGTGGCTGACGAAGAAGATCGAAGGCATGTACGTCTTCATCGCCCCCGAATACCGCAACGGGGAGTTCCGGAACAAACATTGGGTCAAATAAACCGTCGGGATGCGCAAACTGCTTTCGATAGCCATCGTCGTGCTGGCCGTGGGCGGCGTCTTCGCCGCGAGCCCGGGCGCCGCGTTGTTCCGTCCGCAGCCGCCTCAGACCCCGCCCGACGAGGAGCCCGCGGGCGAAAAGAGCGAGCCCGAAAAGAAACTGATCGATCTGAAAGCCGACCTGATGGGGCCCGTCGCCCCGGGCGATTCGGCGATCTTTCTGGTGGGCGACTTCGCCGCACAGCACAACGGAGCGGTCATCACGGCCGACAGCGCCGTGCGTTACTCGGCCGACCGGATCGAGTTTTTCGGCCACGTGCTGATCAACCAGAACACGACCTACATCTACGGCGACCGTGCCGAGTACGACGGTTCGATCAACGAGGCGCGGGTCTACTCCGACATCGTGAAGGTCGTGGACGGCGACGCCACGCTCTACACCTACAACTTCGTTTTCAATACGAAGGACAACGTCGGCACCTTCACGGGCGGCGGCGTGATGTACAACCGCGACAACCTCATGGAGGCCCTCCGCGGATACTACTTTTCGAACACGAAGGAGCTGGTGTGCGCCGACAGCGTGCAGATGCGCAACGACGAGTATCGGATGAAGGGCGACTCGGTGATCTACGATCTCGACACGGACCACGCCTTCTTCTTCGCACGCACGAATATCTGGAACCGCGACGGCGACTACATCTACACCGACCGCGGCAGCTACTCGAAGGCCGACAGCCTCTACTCGCTGACGCTCAACGGATACATCCTCACCGCCAAACAGGAGGTGTGGAGCGATTCGCTCGATTACTGGCGGGGCGAGGAGCACGCCGTGCTCAGGCGCAATATCCAGATCGACGACTCGGAGCGCAAGACCCTCGCGTTCGGCGATTACGGCGAATATTGGAAAGAGCCCGGCAACGCCCTGCTGACGCTCCGCCCGTCGCTCGTCAACTACGACCCCCAGCAGCCCGATTCGCTCTTCGCGCGGGCCGATACGATCTGGCTCTATACGATCTTCCCGCAGCGCGACGCCTCCGCGGCCGCTGCACGGCCCGACTCGCTCGCCGCGGGTGCGGTGCCGCGGGATTCGCTCGCCGCGGCCGGAATGCCGCAGGACGTCCCGGCCTCCGCGGCCCGGGCCGATTCGACGGGGCGCCGCCGCAGCGCGGGGCCGAACGCAGCACCCGGCGGGACCGCTGCGGACAGCATGCGCGCCGCCGCCCTGCGCCGCGATTCGCTTGCTCGGAGTGCGGCCGATACCGCGGCGTTCGCTGCGGGGGCCGCAGACAGTCTGCTGCGCGATTCGTTGTCGCGGGATTCGACGCTGCGCGATACGCTGCCCGAACCGACGCCCGCCGAGCGCAAGGCGAAACTGCGGGAGGCGGCGGCCAAAGCCAAGGCCGAGCGCAAGGCGGAGGCCGCCCGTCTGCGTGCCGCCCGTCTGGATACGATCGCCATGCGCCGGCAGGCGAAGGCGACAGCGAAGCTGCTGGCTCAGAAGGAGCGCGAAGAGGCGCGTCTGGCCGCCCGCAGGGAGAAGGCCCTCGTCCGGCTTCACCGCCGGCAGCAGAAGGCGATTCTGCGCGGCAGGGAGCTGCCGGACTCCTCGATGCTCGTCCGGCTCGACTCGCTCATCGACCGGAATGCCGCCATGAGGGATTCGCTGGCGCTCGTGCTCGCCGATTCGCTCGCCGCCGACTTTCTGGCCGACTCGGCCGGACTGGTCTCGATCGAGGGGACGGCCGACACGCTCGCGGCCGCCGACACGATGTACCGCCTCGTCAAGGCTTACCGCAATGTGAAGATTTTCCGGACGGATTTCCAGTCGGTGTGCGACTCGCTCACGGCCGACAGCCGCGATTCGACGATCCATCTCTACATCGACCCCGTGCTGTGGAACGAGGCGAACCAGATCACCTCGGAGGTGATGGATATTTACACGGAAAACCGGCGGATCGTCCGCGCCGAGTTCGTCGGAGAGCCGATGATGGTGGGCGAGATCGACACGGCCCACTACAATCAGGTGGCGGGCAAGGAGATGGTGGCCTATTTCCGCAACAACAAGATCTACCGCAACGATGTGAACGGCAATGCCCAGACCATTTACTACATGCAGGAGAGCGGTTCGCCCGAGGTGGTGAGTATGCTCGTGGTCGAGAGCGGAAACATCCGCTTCTACATTACGGAGGAGAATAAAATACGGCAGATCACCTATGTCAACGATCCGAACTACGTGATCTATCCGATGGACAAGATTCCGCCCGAACAGGAGTTCTTTCTTCCCGATTTCAAGTGGGAAGCCGCCCGCCGGCCGACACGGGGCGAGGTCTTCGACCGCAGGCTGCGTCCGTCCGAACGGGCGATGCGCGAGCGGCTTCCGCAGCCCCGGTTCCCGATTGCGGCTCAGCTCGGGAAAGACCGGCTGCGTTTCGCCGCGGAGCGCGGATGGATCGACCGCAACGACGTCGTTACGCCCGAGATCGAGGAGTGGATGCGTTCGCTGGGCTATGCGACCGGTCAGCCCCGCGCACGCTGACGGCGCTTCCGGCTGCGTGCGCTGCGGGACCGGAGCGCTGCGCCCGGGGGGAGAGGAGAGACGAGGGGCTGTCTAACACGTTTCAGACACCCCTTTTTTATTCGTACTGCTATTCGGGAACTTTTCCGGATACGCAATTCTCAGAGGGTAAAAGAACCTTGTCGGACAGCCCCTCTTTTCATTCGCAGCGCTGTCGGGGTTCTGTTCCGGACCGTGCGGTTGCTCCGAGCGATGAGAGGAGGAGGGGCAAACTTGCCGGAGAGTCTCTTTTTTTGCCATTTCATCCGTTTTCTTACGCTGCGGAGTGCAACGGGACCGTGAATGCGCTATTTTTGCAGCCGGTTATTCAGGTTGATTCCGTACGATGAAAAAGAGTTTGATCGCTTTGGCATTCGGCACGCTGGCGCTCGGAATGTCCGAATTCGTCATGATGGGCATCCTGCCCGACATCGCCCGCGGAGTGGGGGTCTCGATCCCCGAGGCGGGCCATCTCATATCGGCCTATGCGCTGGGCGTCTGCGCGGGTGCGCCGCTCATGGTGCTCGTCGCCCGCAGGCGGCCGCTGAAACATATTCTGCTGGCGCTGGTGTGCATCATCATCGCGGGAAATCTCTGCGCGGCCGCTTCGCCGAACTATTGGACGCTGATGGCCATGCGTTTCGTCTCCGGTCTGCCGCACGGCGCCTTCTTCGGCGCGGGTTCGATCGTCGCCGAACGGGTCGCGGACGAAGGGCGCCGCACCGAAGCCGTCTCGATCATGATCGTCGGCATGACGGTGGCCAACCTCTTCGGCGTGCCGCTCGGAACCTATATCGCTTCGGCGCTGACGTGGCGCGTAACGTTCTGCATCGTGGCCGTCTGGGGCGCCGTGGCGCTGCTGCTCGTGCGTCTCTGGGTCCCGCGCCTCGACCCGCTGCCCGATACGGGGCTGAAGGGGCAGTTCCGCTTCCTGCGCCGGACGGCACCGTGGCTCATTCTGCTCTCGGTGATGTGCGGCAACGGCGGCATCTTCTGTTGGTACAGCTACGTCAGCCCGCTGATGGTCCGCACCTCCGGGTTTGCGCCCGACCGCCTCACGCTCATCGTCATGCTCGCGGGGTTCGGCATGTTCCTCGGAAACATCCTCGGCGGCCATCTCTCCGACCGCTTCACGCCCGAACGGGTCGTGCGCTTCACGCTCGCCGCGGCCTGCGCCGGGCTCGTCGGCATTTTCTTTTTCGCACAGATCCGCTGTGTGTCGCTGGCGCTGATGACGATCTGCACGGCGGCGCTCTTCTGCGTCTCGTCGCCCCAACAACTGCTGATCCTCGAAAACTCGCGCGGCAGCGAACTGATGGGCGGAGCGCTCGTGCAGGTGGCGTTCAATCTGGGCAACGCGCTGGGCGCCTATTTCGGCGGGCTGCCGATCGACCGCGGGCTCGGCTACGAATACTCCGCGCTTCCGGGCGCCGGCTTCACGTTCGTCGGATTCCTGCTCGTGGCGCTCTATATACGCAGATTTCCCCGGCGGGCCGTGCAATGACGCTGCGGGCGTGAGGGGCTTCGCGGGGTGATCCGCCGGGCGGATGTCCGGCTGTGCCGCGGGACGACGCTCCGGCGTTCCGGCGCCGTCCGGTCCGGAAGGGAGGCTGTCGGCGGGTAGGCGCCCAACGGCGGATCGTCCGGTTCGGAAGGGGCGGTCCGGAGTTTTCGGTCGCGGACGGACGGATCGGAGGACGGTCTCTCGGCGGGCCGCGTCCGGAAATCCGGGCGACGGCGGACGAACGCCCGATCGTCCCGAATTTCGGAAACGAATTGCGGGCGGAAGGCGGTCGTTCCGCGATTTTGCGTATCTTTACGGCCTGCGGGGCAGTCCGGCGCCGGGAAACGGGCGCGGAAATTGTTGGAGCACCCCGTTGTGAAAGCCATGCAAAAAGTCGTAAAACATTGGATCGACGCCCTGCTGAACTACGCCGGCTTCGATCCGTCGCAGGTGGACGGCATCGACCAGTGGGTCGCCTTTCTGTTCGTCGTGCTGATCGCCTTCGCCGTCGACGCTCTGTTGGGGTTCATTCTGCTGCGGGGCGTGAAGCGCATCGTCGCCCGCACGAAGGCCGGTTGGGACGACATGCTCTTCAGCGACAGGGTGCTGCGGAGGATGAGCCATGTCTTTACGCCCATCCTCATTTACATCCTGCTGCCCGTGGCCTTTCCGCGCGAATCCGAGGCGCTGCGCATACTTGTGCGCGTATTGCAGATCGGCATCGTAGTCGTCATCTTCCGTTTTATCAGTGCCGTGATATACAGTGCGTTCGAGATCATGGCCCAGCGGCCCGCATGGCAGGGCAAACCGATCAAGGGGCTCCGGCAGACGGGACAGGGAATCGTCATGCTGATTTGCGCCGTTCTGATCGTGTCGATCCTGATCGGCAAATCCCCCGCGATCCTGCTGACGAGCCTTGGCGCTTCGGCGGCGATCGTCATGCTGATCTTCCGCGACAGCATACTCGGCTTCGTGTCGGGCATCCAGCTCTCGGCCAACGACATGCTCAAGGTCGGCGACTGGATTTCGATGCCCAAATACGGTGCCGATGGCACGGTCGAAGAGGTGTCGCTCACGACGGTCAAAGTGCGCAATTTCGACAATACGATCGTTACCGTGCCGCCCTATCTGCTGGTGAGCGAATCGTTCCAGAACTGGAAGGCGATGCAGCTTTCGGGCGGACGGCGCGTCAAGCGGTCGATCAACATCGACATGACGAGCGTGAAGTTCTGCACGGCCGAGATGCTCGAAAAGTACCGGAAGATCGACCTGCTGAAGGGGTATATCGAGGCCCGCCAGCGAGACATCGAGCAGTACAACGCCGCGCGCGGTCTCCGACCCGACGACGGGCGCGTGGACGGACGACACCAGACCAATCTCGGGGTGTTCCGCGCCTATCTGACGGAGTATCTGCGGCAGGAGGTGCGCATCAACCGCAACATGACGCTGATGGTCCGTCAGTTGCAGCCCACCGAGACGGGTCTCCCGATGGAGTTGTATTTTTTCACGAGTACGGTCGATTGGGTCGCCTACGAGACCGTTCAGTCCGACGTCTTCGATCATGTGCTGGCCGTGATCTCGGTTTTCGATCTGAGGGTCTTTCAAAATCCCTCGGGCAGCGATCTGCAACGGCTCGGGTCCTGATTCTCACAGGAAGAACATCAGCATCACCTGCACGATCACCACGCGCAGGAACATGCAGACGGGGTAGACCGTGGCATAGGCCACCGAGGGGTTGTCGCCGTCGATGGTGTCGTTGGCATAGTTGAGGGCCATCGGATTGGCCATGCTGCCGCAGAGGATGCCGGCCGCGGAGCCGAAGTCGAGGCGGGCCGTGCGCATCGCAAGGAGCGCCACGAGAACCACGGGGACGAACGTGATCGCAAAGCCGAGCGCCAGCCACAGGGCTCCTTCGGGCCGCATGACCGTCTCGAAGAAGTGGGCGCCCGCGTCGAGTCCCAAGCAGGCCAGATACATCGAGAGCCCCAGCGCCCGCAGCATCAGATTGGCGCTCTGCGTGGTGTAGGTGATCATGTGCAGGCGGGGGCCGAAAGTGCCGATCAGGATGCCCACGACGATCGGGCCGCCGGCCAGTCCGAGCTGCACGGGGACCGAGACGCCCGGAAGCTGCATCGGGAGGCTGCCGACCACCAGACCGAGAATCAGCCCGATGAAGACCGACACGAGGTTGGGTTCGTTGAGGCTCTTCACGGCGTTGCCCAGTATCTTCTCGACGTTGCGGATCGTCGCGGCTTCGCCCACGACCGTGAGCCGGTCGCCGAGCTGGAGCGTCAGATCGGGTGTGGCGAGCAGCTGCACGCCCGAGCGGTAGACGCGGCTGATGTTGATGCCGTAGAGGTTGCGCAGACGGAGCGAGCTGAGCTTGCGGCCGTTGAGTTCGGGCCGCGTGATGAGGATGCGCTGCGAGACGAGGTTGCGGTCCACCGCGTTCCAGTCGATGTCGCCGGTGTTCCAGTCCTTCTGCTCCTGCTCGCCGAAGATCAGGTGGAGCGCTTCGACTTCGTCGGGCGAAGTTACGACGAGCAGTTCGTCGCCTTCGCGGAGCGCCGTGTCGGAGGTCGGCAGCGAGACCTGTCCGTCGCGCCACAGACGCGAGATGACGAACCGGTGGTGGCTGTGCTGGGCGATTTCGTGGATCGTCTTGCCGAAGACGGCCGGATTGGTCAGCCGGAAACTGACGATGTAGACGTTTTTCGAATGTTCGGGATCGGGTGCCGGCAGGTCGGAGGGGCGCACGAAGTATTTGCGCAGCAGGGCGATGGCGAGAATGACGCCCACGACGCCCAGCGGGTAGGTCAGGGCGCAGCTCAGGGCCGCGCCGTTGCCGTCCAGTCCCATCTGTTTGAGGGTCTGTTGGGCTGCGCCCAGCGCCGGCGTATTGGTCGTGGCGCCGCAGAGGATGCCCGACATGTCGGAGAGCGGAACGTCGAACGCAAGGCTGCATGCGACGGCCATCGCCGTGCCGAGGAGCACGACGCCCGTCGCCAGCGACACCAGCCGGATGCCGCCCGAACGCAGCGAACTGAAGAAGCCCGGACCCACCTGCAGCCCGAGGGCGTAGACGAACAGCACGAGGCCGAAGCTCTCGATGTAGTTGAGCATCGCCGGATCGAGCGAAAGCCCGAAGTGGCCGGCCACGATGCCCACGAAGAAGATGAACGCCGTGCCCAGCGAGATGCCGCCGATGCGGAGTTTCCCCAATATGAGGCCCGCCGCCGAGATCAGCGACACGACCACCACGGCTTGCAGCGCCGAGTGGCGGATGAATAAACTCTCGAACCATTCCATGTGCGAATTCCTCCTGACCGACCTTGTTCTGGCTGCAAAAGTAGGGTAAATTTTCGGGTTTGCGATGGTTGCGGCGGCTCTTTTTCGGATTTCCGTGGTCCGAACGGGTTATTCGGGCCGTATGCGGTATACGAATGAGCCCTGAGTGTGATGGATAACGCCCTGAGATATGCGGAATTGGAGTTTCGATTTTATATTTGTACCGCATATCGGAGGGAGGTTTAGAACGAACCGGTATGCGGCAAGTTCGCGGCCCGTCGAAGGCCCTCGGGAGCTGACGCCCTCCCGGCGGCTCGGGCAGGAACAACATCTGTCCGGCGATCATGGATTCGGATGGACCGGATGGCGGAAGGGGAGGTGCGAACCTCCCCTTCATGCGTTGTGCGGAGCGGCCCGTAGAAAGCGGGCCGTGCCGCTCCTTCGGGGCCGTGCCGCTCTTCGAAGCCGGCCGCGACCGGTGTCCATACGTCTTCTCCGGGGCGGCATCCCTTGGCTGCTTCATGGCGGCGGCCGCCATGAAGCGTGTGCGGCGAGCCCGGTGCCCCGCCTGCCGGCCGCGGTCGTGTCCGGCGGCGTCCTTCGTGTCGTCCGGGGCTTTTGCGGCTCCTAATCGCGTCCGAGGGGCATGCGTCGGATAGGTTGCCGGTCGCAGCGGTATCGGGCGGTAGGCGTGTCCGGCGGCGTCTTTCGGTCGTCTGCGCCCGGTCGCATCCGCACGGCGGTCTGTGCGCAAGCGGGACGTCCGGATTGTGCCTCGGCGGCCATACGCCGCTCCGCTTGCTTGGCTCCGGTTATCTTTTCCCGCAGTTTCGCCCCGTGATTTCGCCCCGTGATTTCGCTCCGAGGAACGGTCGCGGCGGAGGTCGTCGCCGGCCGCCTCCGCTGCACGGACGAACGGCGGACGGCGGAGTGCGCCGTTCCGGTCAGAGCCGGATGGGAATTCCGCGGTAGAAATCGAGAATCTTCGTGCGGAAGACGAACTCGTATTTGGCCTGAATGAGATCCGATTCGGCTTTCTGCATGCGGGTGCGGGCGTCGTTGTAGTCGAAGACGGTCGAACGTCCGGCATCCGCTTTCTGTTCTTCGTAGGCGAAGGCGAGGCGGGCCGACCGGAGGGCGCTCTCCGATGCGCGGTATTTGCCGTAAGCGGCGTCGGCGTTGTAGTAGGCCTGTTCGATCTCCTTTCGCAGGTTTTGCTGCGCCTCGGTCAGTGCGAGCTGCTGGCTGCGCATCGACAGTGCGGCCGAGCGGATGTTGTTGCGCGTGGCCCGGCGGTTGAAGATCGGGATGCCCACCGAGAGGCCGACGTATTCGCGGCTGTTGTGGCGGAACTGATCCCAGAAACCTTCGCCCGTGTTGTCGTAGACGCCCGTGCTGTACCCCGCGTTCAGCGAAATGGTGGGGTAGAGGGCCGACCGGGCGATCCGGACGGAATTTTCGCTGCTTTGCAGCCGGAGCCGCTCGGCGCGGATTGCCGGACGGTTGGCGTCGGCATAGTCGTAGACGGCTTCCGGATCGCCCAGATCGCGCATCGTCTCCAGCGTGAGGCTGTCCAGACGGGGAGCTTCGACGTCGAAGCCGTCGGCCGAGGGGCGGTTGAGCGCCTGACTGAGGTCGAGCAGCGAGAGGATCAGGTTGTTGCGGGCTTGCGTGAGGCTCAGCTCGTCATTCGCTTTCAGCGCTTCGCTCTCGTAGAGCGCCGATTCGGGTTGCTTGCCGCCGGCGACCAGCTCGCGGCTGCGCTCGGTCTGCCGGGTGCTCAGTGCGAGCTGCCGTTCGGCCACGCCGACCAGTTCCTTGTTGAAGAGCACTTGCAAGTAGAGCACCATCACGTTCACGGCCACATCCTCCTTGGCACGCTCCATGTCCTGCACGGCCGCTTCGAGGTCGAGTTTCGCACCCGCGATCTGGCGGTTGATCCGCATGCCCTGAAAGACGGGGACGCTGGTCGAGGCGCCGATCGAGCCGGAGATGCGGTTCGAGCTGACGTAGACGTTGTTGCTCGACGGCGAGAGGCCGAACGAAGCGTCCGCCCCGAGCGATGCGTTCAGGTCGGGCAGGCGGCTGAAGCGGGCCGTGGAGAGCTGCACGCGGCTCTCTTCGGTCTGCAAGGCCCGCTGCTGTACGCCGATGTTGTTTCGCTGCGCATAGTCGATGCACGCTTCGAGACTCCACGGCCCTTCCTCCTGTGCCCGGAGCATTCCGAGGACCCCGCAAGCGAACGCGATGGTCAGGATAATCTTGGTTTTCATCGTTCTGGGATTTTATTTCGACGCTTTGGGGTCGGCTTTCGCGCCGCGGATCGCGGTCTCGGCGTCGAGTCCTTCGGCGATCTCGATGTTCACGCCGTCGGAGAGTCCGGTTTTCACTTCGCGTTTGTCGAAAGTCTGCGGATCGGCATGTTCGTCGCTCGTGAGCACGTAGACATAGGTTTTGTCGCCATCGAATTCGAGGCAGCTCTCCGGAATGGTGAGCACGCCCTCGCGGTTGAGGATTTCGATGTCGGCGTTGGCGCTGTAACCCGACCGGACGAACACGTCCGACGGAATCCGCACGGCGGCCTTCACCTCGAACATGATGACGCCGTTCTCCTCGGTGGCCTTGGGCGAGACGTATTCCAGTTCGGCGTCGAGCGCGACGTCCTGCATGGCGCCGACGGTCAGCCGCACGGGCATGCCGCTGCGGAGCTTGCCCACGTCGGTTTCGTCCACATTGCCGCGGAAGAGCATCTTCGACATGTCGGCCACCGTGGCGATCGTCGTGCCGTCGTTGAAGGTGTTGGCCTGAATCACGGAGTTGCCGACCTTCACGGGCACGTCGAGGATCATGCCGTCGATGGTCGAACGGATCTGCGTGTTGCTCAGCTCCTTGTATCTGCTGGCAATGCCGTTTTTCGTGATTTCGAGGTTGTCGCGCGCGTTCTGCAGCTCCTCCTCGGCCTTTTCGAGCGCGGTGAGGCTCTGCTCGTACTCCTCCTTCGAGACGACGCCCTTTTCGTAGAGCGTTTCGGTCCGCCGGTGCTCCCGCCGGGTTTGGGCGAGCGAGATCTCGGCCACCGAGACACGGGATTCGGCGCTGTTGAGCGAGCCCATTTCGGGGATGACCTTCACGGTGGCGATCACTTCGCCTTGGCGGATCATTTCGCCCGCCTCCTTGTGCAGCTCGGAAATGATCCCCGAGATCTGGGGTTTGATGAGCACTTCGTCGCGGGGCTCGACCTTGCCTGTGGCGACTACCGACTGTTTGATGGTGTCGATCTTGGGCATGACCACCGTGTAGACCGTCTTGGCCGGACGGGTCTTGCGCCACAGGAACCAGAACGTGCCCGCGAGGATGGCTGCGAGCAGGATGCCCAGAAAGATTTTCAGAAATTTTTTCATATGCGAGCTGTATTTTCGTTGTTTGTTTGCGGTTCGTCGAACGGGTTCATTCTTCGCGGATGGCGTCCACGGCTTTGATCCGCAGGGCGCGGTTCGCGGGTATGATGCCTGCCGCGAGGCTCCCGGCCACGAGGATCGAGAGGGCGAGAATGCCCGTCCAGAACGAGATCTGCCACGAGACGTCGGGGCCCTGCATCGTCTCGACTTGCAGGCGGTAGTAGATCGTGTCGGCGGCCGACAGCACGCCCACGGCGGCCGTGAGGCCTACGATGCCGGCGATGAAGGTCAGCAGGAAGCTCTCCGACAGGATTTGAGAGATGATGACCGAGGGTTTGGCCCCCAGCGCGCGGCGGATGCCGATCTCCTGCGTGCGCTCCTTGACGAGCACCAGCATGATGTTGCTCACGCCCACGATGCCCGCGAAGAGGGTCCCCAGCCCGACGATCCACGTCAGCAGGGCGATGCCGCGGAAGAGCTTCATCACGCTGCCGAACAGTTCGCTCGTCGAGATGACCCATGCGGCGCGCGGGTCGTCGGGCGAGATGAGGTGCCGTGCGAAGACGGTCTGTTTGCAGAGCTGCTCGACCTCCTTGCTCGGCGTGGCGTCGTCGCCCGCCACCGAGATCATGTCGACGGTGTGCCCGCGCCCGAATAGCTGTTGGGCGAGCGTTACGGGCAGAATGATCGTCCGTTCGACGCTGCTGCCGAACTGCACCTCGCCTTTTTTGAGGATGACGCCCACGACCGTGAAGTAGAAGCTGCCGACCTTGATCGTCTGTCCCGCGGGGTCCTCCCCGCCCGGAAAGAGGTCTTTCCAGACCTGTGTCCCGATGACGCACACCTTGCGCTTCTCGCGCATGTCCACCTCGTTGACGTAGCGGCCGAAGATCATCGGCTGGGGTTGTATCCGCTGCATCTGGGGCGAGAAGCCCATCAGTGCGTAGTCGCCCTTGCGGTCGCCGCGCGAGCAGTTCAACGTGTTGCCGAAGACGACCCCCGCGGCGTATTTCACCTTGTCGAGCGCCTGCACGGCCGCCACGTCCTCGTTCTCCATCCGCCACCAGCGGTCCGCGGGCATGCCCTTGTAGGGCAGCGAGGTCTGGTCGGGCAGGAAGAACATCGTGTTGTTGGACATGTCGCCCAGCACGGTGCGGAACATGCGGCCGAGGCCCTGTCCGGCACCCAGCATCACGATGAGCATGAAGATGCCCCAGAAGATGCCCAGCGCCGTCATGATGCTGCGTTTCTTGTTGCGGGCGATCGTCTGCCATATCTCGCTCCAGCGGTCTGTGTCGAAAAAGCTCATCGCGGTTTCCTATTTGTTGTAACGCAGTGCGTCGATGGTTTTGAGGCGCGCGGCACGCCGGGCCGGTATGTATCCGGCGACGAGTCCCGCGATGACGAGTACGATCGTGGCGCTCACGGCCACCGACAGATCGAGCGTGGGGTCGAGGAAGATGGTCGTCTGTCCGTATCCCGAATCGTCGGGCGGCATTTGCCGGATGATGTAGTTCACGACCTCCATCACGGCGACGCCCAGAACCATGCCGATGTAGCCGAACAGGGCCGTTATCAGGACCGATTCGGTGAGAATCAGGCGGACGATCGACGAAGGACGGGCGCCCAGCGCCTTGCGGATGCCGAATTCGGCGGTGCGCTCCGTAACCGTAACGAGCATGATGTTGCTGACGCCCACGATGCCCGCCAGCAGCGTACCCAATCCGATGATCCAGACGAAGAAGTTGATGCCGCCGAAGACCACGGCCATGTTCTTGTACATCTCCATGCTGTTCTCCAGCCAGATGGCGCTTTCGTCCGTGGGATCGAACCGGTGTTCCTGAGCCAGCCGTGCGAGGATGCGTTTTTCGAACTCCTGCATCTCGGCGTCGGTGTCGATGCCTTCGATCGTGAACAGGGCGTTGTTGACTTCCGGATCGTTTTGCTTGTAGATGAGCTGCCCCGTCGTGAGCGGCATGTAGCAGTAGGCCGTGGGGCGGTCGGCATCGCCCTTTTCGACGCCGACGACCGTGAAGACCGACGTGGCGAGCGTGTCGCCGAGCCGGAGTTTTTTCCCGAGCGGATTCCGGCCGTCGAACAGCACGCGCTGCATCGCTTCGTCGATCACGATCACCTTGCGGCGCCGCTCGATGTCCATTTCGTTGATGAAGCGGCCCGATGCGAGCTTGATGCCTTCGATCCGGGCGACTTTCGGCAGGCAGGCCCTCAGCCCCGTTTTCATGAAGCGGTTGCCGTAGGAGGCCGTCTTCTGCGACAGCCACATGTTGGCCGCTATCTCCCGGATCTCGGGAAACTCCCCGGTCAGCATGTCGAGATCGCTGTTCCGCATGCGGATGCGGCGCCCTTTCTCGTAGCCGGCGAAGGGTTTGGAGGTCCGGCCGCCGTAGAGGTCGATGGAGTTGATCGCATAGTCGCCGAAATTGGCCATCACGCCGTTCTTGAGACCGTTGCCCGACCCGAGCAGGATGACGAGCATGAAGATGCCCCACGCGACGGAGAATCCCGTGAGGATGGTGCGGAGTTTGTTGCGGCGCACCGAGGTCCAGATCTCTGTGAGCAGCTCTCTCATCGTGCGGCGAGTGCGGTGGGGGTGATGCTTCCGATCACGCCGTCCTTCAGGCGGATGATTTTGTCCGTCTGGTCGGCGATCGACTGTTCGTGCGTAACGCAGATGATGGTCATGCCCATGTCGGTGTTCACGCTGCGCAGGAGGTTCATCACCTCCTGCGACGTAGCGCTGTCCAGTGCTCCGGTGGGTTCGTCCGCGAGGATGATTTCGGGTTTGTTGATCAGCGCGCGGGCGATCGCCACACGCTGTTTCTGGCCGCCCGACATCTCGTTGGGCATGTGCCCGGCCCACTCCCTGAGCCCCAGCCGGTCGAGGTATTCGAGAGCCAGCGCATTGCGCTTGCGACGCGACACGCCCTGATAGTAGAGCGGAAGCGCCACGTTCTCCACGGCGTTTTTATAGCTTATCAGGTTGAACGACTGGAAGATGTAGCCGATCATCCGGTTGCGGGCGGCTGCGGCCTGCGTCTCGTTGAGCCCCTTGATCAGACGGCCCGCGAGGTAGTAGCTGCCGCTGTCGTAGTCGTCGAGGATGCCGAGGATGTTCAGCAAGGTGGACTTGCCCGAACCCGAGGCGCCCATGATCGAGACCAGCTCGCCCTTTTCGATCTGAAGGTCGATGCCTTTGAGTACGTGAAGCGGCGAGCCGCTGTTGTAGGTTTTGTTGAGTCCCTCGAGTCGTATGATCATGATAATTGACGTTTATGGAACTGATTGTTAGTATTTTGCACTCGTCCTGTCCCGGGCTCTGCGACCGTTGTAAGACAAAGATAAACAATTAAATTGTAAAAACAAATGAAATTTATCGTTTTTCGATAAATTTTTACCCCCCCCCGATAAACGGTTGTTTGCACTGACAAATATATGAAAAATTATTATACTATGTATGACAAAGTACTGAAAATTTCAAATATATTTCGATACCTATATTTATAAAGCGCAGTTCGGGTCTCGCGGCTGCGTTACGGCCTCTTTCCCGCGGCCGCTTGCGGCGGTCGCAGCGGACGTGGCAGGATGCGGCGGAACCGGGAGCGCATGCTACGGTTCGGCGGAGCCCGGCAGCGACGGGCGTGTCCGGGTCGTTGCGAGGCGGAGATGGGGTTGGGTCGGGCGGTTGCGGATCGTCCGGATTGTGGGGCGAGAGGTCGGACGGAGTATGGGGTGAAGCCGTCCGGTGCTTGCCGGCTTACGCATCGGGCTTTTCGAGGCTCGGTGCGTCGTGGTTTTCGGCTGAGGCGGGAGGGGCGTGTTTTTCCGTTGCCGCAAGGCTCTACGGGGGTAAAAACGATATGCGTCAAAAGCAGGAAGAGAGAAAAACAGTCAAATAGATTATGTTGCAATAAGTTACAGGAGATTCCCTTAATATGAGGCTTTCAAACGATTTGCGACTTTATTCGAACATCAATAAAACATCGGACCTTATTTGAACGGGGTGTTCAAACCGAAAATGCGACATCGGCCGAAAGAACCCCTAAAATTGCCTGCAATCCGTCTACAAATACCTATTATCAGAACGACAGAAACCCTGCCGCACGCCAGTAAAACGGCGATTACGGCGGGGTTTGTCGTATCGTCGAGCTTCCTCACGACGAGTGATCGTCCAACCGTTCAAACGAGTGTTCAAGCCGCCCAAAAACAATCTTCGAAAGCCCCGCCGCCCCTCTTGTCGGTGGGATTTGCTTCTGGGGGTAAACTCTCATTAAAACTCTCATTAAAACTCTCATTGCATCAAGCCCGTAAAAACGAAAAAGCTGCATTAAACTCTCATTAAAACTCTCATTTTCGGGTCGGTTCTGATGATATTCGTGCAGGGGTACGGATCAGAATACCCCCTTTTTGGGTCGTTTTCATCGGATTCGGAGGGGGTTATGACCACGACACGGCATTCTATACATATATATAATACGCGCATGTACAATGGGTTACCCCTACTTCGGAGTGTCGGATGCCCCGAAAAGTGTGTGTGCGGCATTCGGAAGCGGTCGTTCATGCGCTTTTAATATGTCGGATGACTGCCGAAACAGATAATATGATTATCGTTGGGGATTATCAGCTGGTGAGCTTGGCTTTTCGCTGTCCATGGATGGGGAGATCGTTTTCGAACTGTGTAAAATCCCCCCCCCTCCACTTGCGCGTAAGTCATTAGTTATCATATCAATACGCGCTTGCAATTTGCCGTTTTCACGAGATAGGGATTCTATTTTTGATACCAATTCTCTGATATATAGTGTCAATTCCGATGTGGTTGTATCTACTTTCTTCGAATCGGGTATTGTCGGTGTATATTGAAATTGGTCTAAAGGCTTATTATTGACTGGTGATGTTTTAAGCATATCACCCTTGCCAGAAAGCAGCCAAATTGTTTTGTAAAAATTCAAAATGTGTATATAAAAGTCTTTGTAATGCACGGGGAGATCAACAAGCTGGCGCAGTTGCTTGGGGTTGCACGTAAAACCGTCAGCGAAGCCCTGAACGGTCAAACGAACACCCCTTTGGCCCGAAAAATCCGCAAGCTGGCACTCGATCGCGGGGGAGTAGTCAAGAACAACACCTATAACAAATAATTGTAATCGTGAAACAATTTGGTATTATTCAGCACCCGGATTTCGGTGAAATCCGGCAGGTAACGAGCAAGGGTGAACTCTGGTTCGTCGCCAAAGACATCTGCGACATTCTCGGACTGACGAACAGTCGACAAGCAACGTCGGCTCTCGATGACGACGAGAAGGGTGTAATTTCAAATGACACCCCCGGCGGAAGGCAGGCTATGACTGTCGTCAACGAGTCGGGGATGTACGCTTTGATCCTTCAGAGCCGCAAGCCGGAGGCCAAAGCCTTCCGTAAGTGGGTAACATCCGAGGTTCTGCCGTCGATCCGCAAGTACGGGTTCTACATCTCCCCGGCACAACAGAAATCGAACCGCGAGCGCCGGGCGATCGAGCGGGCCTATCATGAAGAGTTGCAGAAGTACATCACTTCGGAAGACGTATACAAGGTAGCCAAGAAGATGCGCAAGGACGAGTGGCATGTAAGCCGTGTATTGCGTGGCGTTGTTCGGGACAACGACGTGATGCGTGTCCTTCAGGATCGTGCACTGTCCAACAAGAGCAGCTGGGAGGATGCGTACACGCCGGAGCGGATGGATGAAGTGTTGACCCTTCTGAAATAGGCCGGTGTCATGAATGATCTCCAGCAGATTCGGGAAGACCGTCTGGGTGCCTTCATCTTCGGGTTGCTTGCCCTCGGCGGCATTTACGGCGTCTGCCTCGGAGCGTGGTTCCATCTGTTCACGGTGTGTGTTTGCGTTCTGGTAAGCTGGGCGCTGTGGTCGGAGGCCGATGACTTGTCAGGTCGCGGACACCTGTAAACGGTCCGCAAGTGCTTTTTTTGTTTAGGTTACGGTTCCCGTCCGTCCTCCGCGAGGCTCACGGCCGGGGTTGCAGCCGGCGCCGAGGCCCTATGTCGCAGGCATGGGCGAGCGGCAGGCGCCGGCGGCTTTTTTAACGAACGTTTTTTCATCCTATAATATGACAACCAAGAGATTCAGAACCATCGAGCAAAGCCGTGCGTCGTTCGCACGTCAGGAGCGCATTCAACGTCTCGTGCGCGCACTTTTTCACGAACTGCACTCGGCCCGACAACACAATCTGACCATGTCCGACGAACATGACGCGGACGGTACGATCACATTCGAATATCGAGACGAATCACTTCTTCGGCAGCATCGGCAATATGCTGCGCGGCTTGCCGCACTTCACTCCGCCGCGGATCGTCGGGATCGATCCTTATGTGAAACTCCACGCCGTATTCGGATGGTTCCGACTTGGGAACTGAAAATTTACGACAGGAGGCAGGATAAAACGGTTCGCTTATGTATTTCACTTTCAGACGGCGCAATACAGCCGACAGACGATCGCGCACGCCGTACATCGTCCACTCGCTTTGACAGATAAAACATAGGTACATAAAATCGCTGATATTTATTGTTTGCCGACACGAATATAGCGATTTCCCTGCAAATGCGCAGGCATTGTCCGGAGCGATACCGGTGCAGGGAGCATAGGAATGAAATTATGGAACGCTACAACGAAAAGATAGGAGTAACGAAGGAAGACCTGACTCGTAACGACGACGGTCCGGCGGTAATGAGCGTATCGAATTATGATAAACTGGTAAATCGTCGTCGTGTATATATGCTTCGTGATGGCAAAGGTCTGGGGCGTTATGCGCTGGTCGAATATTCGTCTCTTCCCGAGCGTTTCCGTTTGCGCTTCGAAGCCAAATACGGCGATCCGGAGGAACTTTTGCGCGACGACCGTCCGGCCTTGGTGATCAATGCCGAAGCCCGGCGTTATTTTTCCGGTATCGACAAGGACGCCTATCGTCTTCCGAACGGCGATTGTCTCCCGGAGGAGAAGATCGACGAATACACGCAGAATGCCTCCGTATTGGATGCTTTGCTCGAAGAGGTGCGCCGGCAGCGTCTCGGGCGCAACCGTCTGAAAAACAAGACGCGCATCATCTGGGAGAATATCTATGCCTCGTCCGAGCGGATGCGCGAAGAATTCGGGCATACGCTTCCTGCGAATATCGCACGTCTGAAGGATAAGCTGCGGGCCTATGAACGCGAAGGTTTCGAAGTGCTTGTTTCGAAAAAATTCTGCAACCGGAACACTGCGAAAATCACCGAGCGCGGCGGACGTCTGCTGATCGCCTTGCGCCGCTCGCGTGTGCCGGTTTATACGTTCGAGCAGATCTTCGAGGAATATAACCGTCGTGTGGCCGAATCCGGCAATCCCAAATGGAAGCCGTTGCAGTCCGTGAATGCCGTGAAGGCCTATCTGGAGCGTCCGGAGGTAATGCCCAAGTGGTATGCCGCCGTGTACGGCGAGCTTGCCGCCCGCCAGAAGTTCGACCGCAAGCAGCAGACCGTGCTGCCCGCAGTGCGCGACGCCCTGTGGTACGGCGACGGCACGAAGCTCAACCTGTATTACAAGGGCAGAGATAAGGACGGTCGTCCGGTGCTGCGTACGACGGCGGTCTATGAGGTGATCGACGCATACAGCGAGATGCTGCTGGGCTATTGCATTTGTCCTGTGGAGAATGCCGATGCGCAGCGTAAAGCCTTCCGGATGGCTGTCGAGACTTCGGGACACAAGCCCTACGAAATCGTAACGGACAACCAAGGCGGGCAGAAGACCTCTTCGGCTCAGGCATTCATGCGTCGCATCTGCCGCGTGAGCCGCCGCACGGCGCCCCATCAGCCTCAGGCAAAGACGATCGAGGCGCTTTTCGGGCGTCTGCAATCGCAAGTGCTGCATTCGAACTGGCGGTTCACGGGGCAGAACATAACGGCCAAGAGCGACGATTCGCGGCCGAATCTGGAGTTTATCGAAGCCAATAAGGATTCGCTTTACACTTTCGAGGAACTTTGCGAGGCTTACGCGGAATATCGTCAGGTGTGGAACGACATGCGGCATCCCGAAACGGGTATCAGCCGGCGGGAGATGTACGAACAGTCGGTGAATGCCGAAGCTCCGGCATTTACGCAGGCCGATCTGATCGATCTGTTTTGTACGGAGACGGAGCAGCCGAGCGAATTCACGTCGTACGGCATAGCGATTCAAGTCGACGGGAAGCGTTACCGTTACGAAGTGCTCGACGAGTTAGGCATGCCCGATCTCGGCTTCCGTGCCAAGCATACGGGGCGTCGCTTTTATGTGAAATACGATCCCGAGGATATGACGCGGGTGTGGCTTTGTACGAAGTCGGCGCTGGGGCTGAGGATCGTTTCCGAAGCGCAGGCATATGTCAAAGTACATCGTGCCATGCAGGAGCAGACATCCGAGGAACAGGCTTTCCTGCGCGCGACGATCGAAGCCAACAAACAGGCACGGGTGCGCCGGCAGGCAGAGGGTTATGCGCTGGAAGTCGAGCACGGCGTGGCACCCGAGCAGCACGGACTGCGTACGCCGCGTTTGCAGGGGCTCTCACGACGAGATACGGAACGCATATACGACCTGTATGCACGACAGACGGTGCCGCATCCGGAAGCCGAGGCTGCGGAGGAGCTTCCGCTCTCGGTCGGGCAGATCGAAAAACAGATCAGCAACATGACCTTCGATGCACGGACAATTTATAATAAATTATAGCAAAATGAAACTTACGAACGAACAGAAAGACGAAATACGCGGACTGCTTCAGGCCTATGTTTCGCGTTATCCGAGCCAGAACCGTGCGGCGGTGTCTTTGAAGGGCATCTCCGCAGGTACTCTGTCGACGATTCTCAACGGTAAGTACGATCTTATCAGCGACGAGATGTTTCTCAAGCTCCGCGCACAGATCGCCGGACGACAGGATGACGGCTGGCAGCTCTGTCCGACGAGCGTCTACGAGGAGCTGACGACGCTGCTTGCGGACGCGCAGGAATTCGGCAATGTCGCGTGGGTCGTGTCGGCTGCCGGATCGGGGAAGACGACAGCGGCGCACACGTACGCATCCGGTCATGACAATGCGTTTCTGATCTGCTGTTCGGAAGACATGCGCCGCAACGATTTTATCCGTGAGATGGCCCGTGCGACCGGCGTGAACGTCTCGGATCTGAGCATCCGCGAATCGCTCGAAAGGATCGTCCGGCATCTGCTTACGCTGGAGCGTCCGTTGCTCGTCTTCGACGAAGGCGATAAACTGCCCGATACGGTGTTTTACTACTTTATTACGATCTACAACCGGCTGGAGGGACATTGCGGAATCATTTTCCTTTCGACGCATTATATCAAACGACGCATGGAGATCGGGTTGGCATACAATAAAAAGGGATATGACGAGATACACTCGCGCATCTGCCGCAAGTTCGTCGAACTCACTCCGACGTCGGAATATGAAGTTGCGGCCGTAGCACGCACGAACGGTCTTACGGACGAGCGTACGATTCGGGCCGTGGTGAAGGATGCGGCCGCATGCGGGTACGATCTGCGCAGGGTCCGCCGCGAGGTGTACAAACAAAAACGGCTTGCGGCTTTGAACGGCCGATAAACGACCTTCGAACATCTATTGGGCATATGATATGAAAAGATCACTCTCAGCCAAGCAGGCCCTGACGATCAGTCAGCCGACGATCCCTCTCAAAGGCCCGTGGGGCGACTGTGTCGGCGAAATCGACCGCACGGGCGTCGTGTTCTTCTGGGGACAATCCGGAAACGGGAAGACCTCGGCCGTGCTGTCCTTCTGCAAGGCACTTACGCAATTCGGGCGCGTGCTCTACGTCTCGCTCGAAGAAGGGCTCTCGCTATCATTCCGCAATGCGCTGCGCCGCCATGCCATGCAGGACTGCGGACGCAAGTTCATGGTCGTTGCCGAGGAGACGATGGACGAGCTCGACGAGCGGCTCGCAAAGCGCAAATCGCCGGATTTCATCGTCATAGATTCCTTTCAATATACGCAGATGTCCTATCGTCAGTACATCGCTTTCAAGAATCGGCATACCGACAAACTGCTGATCTTCGTATCGCAGGCCGACGGACGCCAGCCGGCAGGACGGGCGGCGAAGTCGGTGATGTACGATGCGGGGTTGAAAATATGGGTCGAAGGTTATAAGGCCGTCAGCAACGGACGCTTCATCGGTCCTGTGGGCGAATATGTCATTTGGCGCGAGCGGGCCGAAGAGTACTGGGGCAAAAAGTAGCGAAATAAAACAACTTACAATCCATACCATGAAAGTATATATCAGCGGTAGAATATCGGGTCGTCCCTTGGAGGAAGCCCGTCGGGAGTTTCGGGCCGCCGAAGTGAAGATCCGCCGCTTCGGGTTGCGTCCCGTCAGTCCCATGCAGAACGGACTTGCACCCGCGGCCGACTGGGCCGAGCACATGGGACGCGACATTACCCTGCTGTTGCGGTGCGAAGCGATCTATATGTTGCCGCAATGGCAGAAGAGCGAAGGCGCCACTCTCGAATATCTGATTGCCCGCCAGCGGCGCATGCGCATCTTTCTGGCGGAGACTTTCGAAGCGCATGCGCGATTCGACAACACGCAAAAACGCAGAGTATGAAACGAAAGCCTGTCTCCTACGCCCGATTCTACGCATTGCTCGCACGTCTCGCAGGCGATCGGGACATAGCCAAAGAGACGCTCGTCGAGCGCTTCACCGAAGGGCGGACATCGTCGCTGCGCGAAATGCACGCCGAGGAGTATGACGCCATGTGTCGTACGCTCGAAGCAGAAATCGAACATCCCGGACTGACTTTCATGGAGTATGAATTAGAACTGCGGCGGCTGCGATCGGCAGTCTTGCGGCGCATGCAGCGGCTGGGAGTCGATACGACCGATTGGACAGCTGTCAATCTTTTCTGCCGCAACAAGCGCATTGCGGGAAAACGGTTCGCAGCCATCTCCGGTCGAGAATTGCGGGAATTGCTGCCCAAGCTGGAAGCCATAGCCCGCAAGTACAAGGACGGAACGAAAGCTCACAAGACTATCGGTATGCAAAAAAAACAATTTCCGAAGATTGACGTCATACCGTATTTTATTCGGAAAGATCAGATACCGAGTTGAGAAACAGCATAATATCGAAACAAAATTTGTAGCAGATGAAAAGATACACACAAGCAGAGTTCGATGCATTCGAACGCGATGAAAAAGGCATCAAATACTGTCCCACGGGCGACTATTCGCAGATCGAGAACTTCGGGAGGCTGTGCAATTTCGGGGAATGTTGCAGTTTCGGGGACCGGTGCAGTTTCGGGGAATGTTGCAGTTTCGGGGCGCTGTGCAATTTCGGGGAATGTTGCAGTTTCGGGGACCGGTGCAGTTTCGGGGAATGTTGCAGTTTCGGGGACCGGTGCTGTTTCGAGGAGTGGTGCAGCTTTGGGGAGTGTTGCGACTTTGGGGAGTGTTGCAGCTTCGGGGAGTGTTGCAGTTTTGGGAAGTGGTGCAGCTTCGGGAAGTATTGCAGTTTTGGAGAACAGTGTATCTTCGGGGAACGGTGCAGTTTCGGTGAGCGGTGCAATTTTGAGGGAATCGGCCCTGCCAAATCGGGTTATCCTTTCGCCGCGTGGATAGGGGCCGGGTCGCGCGAGGGCAGCAAAACCTACTTCTTTAATCTCGAACAGGGTGTTTACGTCCGCTGCGGGTGCTTTTCGGGTACCCTGTCCGAGTTTCGGGAGAAAGTTCGGGAAACACACGGCACGGACGGTCTGGCCGGCGAGTATCTGGCTATTGCGGACCTCGTGGAACGGAAATTCGCGGAATGACACACGCATCGTTATTCAGCGGTATTGTTCCGCAGGTTGCGCTGCGGATATTCGAAACGATCGATAAATACGAAAAGAAATGACGAATCAAGTAACAAGCATCGAGCAGTCGAAGCGGCTGCTGGAGCTGGGCGCACCGGCAGAGATGGCCAGCATGGTGTGGGACATCACGTCCCCTGCGCCGCATCCGGTACTGAAAATATGGGATACGGAGACAAAGCACCGGCAGGCGGTGCACGCGGGCCATATCCCGGCTTTTACGGCCAATGATCTGCTGGGAGCGTTACCCGGTTGTTGCCGGATGCCCGACGGAACATGGATCAATATGGAGATAGAGATGTATGGGGGGGGGTATCTGGCGCCTCTCGTACTTCCGGATAGCCTCTGGAAGCGATGAGATACTATGTGGCGGCGCAGGGCGGGAATACCTCTTTAAGCAGGAATCGACACAGGTCATGGACCTGCTGTACGGGGCGGCCGAGTGGCTTTTATCCAACGGGTGTAAATTGAGACTATGAAAAAGATCATGTTCAACGACCGCTACGGGCTGACGCAGGCGGTCATCGAGGGGCGAAAGACCATGACGCGGCGGTTGGCTGCCTCGAAACGGAAATATGAGAAGATACGGTTATGGCAGCCCTGTTTAGAGTTGGAATACGGCCTGTACGGTTGTACTGAGGATGAATTCTGGGAATATATCGAACCGTATTACGCACACGGCGAGATCGTAGCTGTGGCACAGAGCTATAAAGACCTCGGTTATTCCGACTTTGCTTTGGACAGAGACCCTAAAGACGTACAGCATGTTCGAGGCACGCTGAAACAGTCGGCGGGGTGGAACAATAAGCTGTTCGTTCGGGCCGAAGCCTGCAAACATCGCATCCGTATTACGGACGTTCGCTGCGAACGGTTACAGGATATTTCATACGCTGATTGCCTAAAGGAGGGTATTCGGCCTTCTTTCAGTGAATCCGTAGGCATCGGCAAGTATGGATATATAGATGACCGGGGAACCGGCTTATGGTTCGACACACCCCGTGCCGCCTTCGCCTCGCTGATCGACAAGGTTTCCGGCAAGGGTACTTGGGACGGCAACCCGTGGGTGTTTGTTTACGAATTCGAATTGTTGGGATGAAAACAAAATTATTGAAGCGCCTGCGTCGTGAATTCGGCCGATATTATCCGACGCCTGTACAGGATATATTCTACAAGCTGTGCTGTTTGAAAGACGTCAAACGCTGTTATATACAGTCTCGTGTTCGAGCGATGCGCCGTCTCCGGTTGACCGCAACTATTATACAAACGATATTGTGTATCGTTGAAGGAGTTGCCGGAAGATGGCGCGACCGTGTTGGGCAAAACCTCTGATGTGCAATACCCTTTCGTCATAGTGAGATATATCGGTTGCAGATGGTTGGTGTGGGCATTCCCCGGATGGGGCGGAGTAGAAGGAGGGATTCTCGGCTGGCGGCCGATTCTCGAAAACATGTGAAATACATTAAAATCTTTCTAAAACTTTAACAGATTATGGACATCACGAAAATGACAGCAGCTGAACGCGCCTCCCTGAAGGCGCAGCTTGAGGCCGAAGAGCGGGCCGAGAAACAGAAACGCGAGGACGATATTAACGCCTATAAGGATTCCGTCGACGGATTCTGCCGTGCGGTCTTCGACCGTATGAACGCCGTGTCGGACCGGATGCGGAGGGCCAAGGACGTAACCTTCGCGGAGGCCGACGCGCTGATCGCGCTGAAAGATTCGCTCTACAAGACCAAGACCGACCGGCACTCGAACACCTTCACCACCTCCGACGGACGCATCACCGTATCGCTCGGATACCGAACCAACGACGACTGGGACGACACGGTGAATGCCGGCGTAGCCAAAGTCAAGGAGTTCATATCCTCGCTGGCCAAGGACGACACATCGGCCGCGCTGGCCGAAATGGTGCTGAACCTGCTGGCCAAGGACCGCAAGGGCAACCTCAAGGCCAGCCGAGTGCTCCAGCTGCGGCAGATCGCACAGAAGTCCGGATACCCCGAACTGATCGAGGCCGCGGACATCATCCAAAGCGCGTACAGACCCGTCGACACCTGCCAGTTCGTATCCGTGCAGTACAAGGACGAGTACGGCGTGAAGCACACTCTCCCGCTGTCGCTGGCGGCCATGGAGTGATCCCGATCGCTTCCCGGCGGCGGGTCGATTCCGTCGCCGGGAACTAAATTGTAAAATATTCTATTTTAATTTTGCGGGGGGGGGAAATTTCATAATTTTGCCGCGATTCTTAACCAAACAACCAATTATTTATGAAAAAATCTACTTTTTTATGGATCGCAATTATCGTGTCCGTATTTGTCGGATGTTCAAAAGATGACGGAAACAGCATCAAATTGTCGCTAACGGAAAAAACGCTCCACTTCGGTGAAGAATATCAAATCGAAGTAGAAGAGGGATCCAATCTGACATTCATATCAGCAAACGAATATCACGCCGTTGTCTCCGACACGGGACTTGTTAGCGCCCTTTTCGTCGGAGAGACGAATATCATCGTTTCAAATGGGGAGAGTTCGGCAACGCTCCGGATCATCGTAGCTCCGCAAAGCAATTTATATAAAGAACCGTGTCTCGATTGGGAAGCATCCCGAGAAACGATAATAGAACAATACGGGACACCTGATTCATCTGACGGAAAGACGATCTCATATACGGACTATTCGACTGCGGCGGACTTGTTGTCGTACATGTTTGAAAATGACCGTCTCAAAGGGGCTGGAGTGCTGGTCAAATCGAAATACGTTGTTGAACTGGCCGAGTATCTGGCTGAGCGTTATTTGCCATTGGCCGATACCGAAGAAGCCGGTTATGTGTTTGTGAACGGAGTAACTCCGGAATCAATAACGACAATAGTTTCCGTGCAAACATTAGGTAATTATTTTACGGTCATTTACCTGCCATACTCTTCTGATAAAACCCGCAGCGAAAGCGATGCGCTGGAGATTTTCGATCACTTCGAAAATCTCGTTGAAAGAATTGACAAATAATTTCTATTTTCAAAAATAGTTTCTATCTTTGCCCTCGTCTACTACATATACTATCGAGGGCAAAATTCAGAAAATGATACTTTGACCCGATAAAGGAACGCCCCTATGATGGGCCGGGAGGAAACGACCGGTCAGCATTCACGCCCTGCGTATATGTGGTAGACACATCTACGGGGGCGTTCTCTTTGTCATTATTCTTATTCTATGTCTACCAATAAGAATTCATCCGGCACAATGTTGCCGCAGGCGTTCGTATTCAACGCCTCGAACCAGCAGGTTCGGACCGTCCTGCTCGACGGCGAACCTTATTTTGTCGCAAAAGACGTATGTTCGATCCTCGGCATTTCAAATCACAACGATGCCGTCGGGCGTCTCGATGATGACGAAAAAGCTGGGTCGGTACTGCCGACCCAGTTTGGAGCGAAAGAAACAACGATCATTAACGAATCCGGTCTTTACCATCTGATCTTTCAATCCCGTAAAGAGGAGGCCCGCAGTTTCCGCAAATGGGTAACGTCGGATGTTCTGCCGGCGCTTCGCCGCACGGGTCTGTACGAGCTGAGCTCGGGTGCAACCGCGAGCACGGGCGTGGGATCGCTACGTTACCCGCGTCGCGGGGAGTCCATCACGGCCGACATCCTCCATCTGCTGTGGTTGATCGGCGAGAGTCTTCATCAGGGCGACCAGTTATCCATAGCGCTGGAGCTTGGCGTCCCCCGTCAGGCCGTTTGGCGTGTGCTGAACGGTCATCAGAAAAGCAGCAAAATCCTGATGGCACTCTACAAGCGTGCCCAGACGAACCGAGAAGCAGACCTGCTTTATCATTCCCCGCGCGAGATGGCGCAGCTGCTTCTCGGCGAGCGGTCGACGCTTCCCGTTCCGCCGCGTCTGCCAGCGGTTCGTCTGGGCGGTCGCGGACGGACGCTCGGCAACCAGAATGCCCGCAAAGAGAAAGGAGGGCAGCAGTGATGGGACGCAATAAGATCCGCAAACGTTACATGGTAACCGAGGGCGATTTGTTCCGGCTGTACGCCGAGATCCGCCAAGTGCGACACGATGAGCGCCGGGATGCGTTCATGACCGATTTCCGGCGCCTGCTGCGCGAGGCTCAGGAGGTCGAACTGAAGATAAAGAAAGGAGGCTCGGATGGTACGCTTTGAGCAGGACCGCTATGTGATCGAAGTCCCGGTTGCAGGTTCGAGCCCCGTGGAGGACTGGCTCGATCTTCACGACGAACTTACGTACGTTTTCGAACTTCTGGATTCGGAACACGCCCCACAAAGCGGTCTCTACCGCCTCGCGGGTCTTCTGCGTGCGATGATGCCGGAATACGAACAGGCTCTTCGGCTGACGGATCCCCGCTGATCCGCTGCCTGTTTTCAGCGAGCCGCCGGACGCAGTGTCCGGCGGCTTTTGTATGAAAACGCTCTGCGAAAGCTCGCTATCGAATAAAAATGCGTATCTTTGCAGTAACGAAGATTCAATCAACCGAGCCTATGCCCCGCGGACGAAACAGACACCTCATCGAACAGCGCGATCTGGCGCTGTTGCGCCGGTATCACTACTGGACCGAGGAGCAGCGTCTTCGGTTCGACGATACGCTGAAAATCCTCTCCGAGCAGGAGTTCTTTCTGTCGGAGGAGCGGATCATGGCGATCATCCGCCGTGCGAGCCGCGTCCACCGCGAACTGGGCATCCGTCCCGTTCCGAAAGTACGCAAACCCCGCATCACGGCCACGCAGCTGGCGATGTTGCAGGAAGAGTAAATTTCCCTCCGCCACACCTCACGACGTTTCCGCGAGACGTTCCGTCATGCGCCACCGGTAGGTGGTCTCATAGACTTTGACGCCGTAAGCCGTCGTTACGGGGCGGCTCCGCACGCGCTTGACAGGTTCGAGGGATCCCCGGGGCCGGTATCCGTGCAGGCAATCCGTGAGGCGCCGGAGCAAGCGTGCCCGGTCGGCGATGCGGTCCGTTGTTCCCGATCCGGCATGCGTGTCGTCATAGCAGTCGATGCCGAGGCGCACGGTCATTTCGGCCGTTCCGCGCTGGATGTTGGCAGGCATTGCACCCATCTCCTCCCACTGCACCGTGAGGCCGCTCAGCAGCACACAGGGGAAGGTTACGGGATATTGGTCTCCCGCATCGGTCTCCAGTTGTCCGTAGTCCTCGTCGATGAGGCTCAGTTCGGGCATCCGCTCCCGCAGCCGCCCGATCAGTTCGATCAGTACTTCGTTCATCGTATGTTCAGTTCAATGAGTTGCGCTTCGAGTTCGTTCTCCAGCTCCTTGCGGATCGTCTCTTCCAGCCGGGCGCTCGTGCCGAGAAACTGACGCTGGGGAATGCGAACGGTGATTTTTTTCTTTTTCGTCAACGCCAGCCGCTTCCATTGCTCGGCTTCTTCGCCTCCGGCCGTTTTCCCTGTTCCGTTCTTTTTGCCGCCTCCGGCCGCATAGTATCTCCACCACGCATAGCGGCGCATCCGGGGTGTAACGGTCGGATGCGTAGTTCCGCCCCAGTTGTGAATCGGGGCGTAAGGCACTCGGTTATAGACGAGCGCCCCGTAATCGTATGTCGTATGCTCGACCGACGACATGAGGTGTTTCCGGCTGCTGAGCAGGGGGCCGTATCGGCTTTCGGCTGTGCCGGCTCCGGACTGCTGGCGGCGTGTCCGGGGCCACGGGCGCAGCTCGCGGTCGACGAATCCGCCTTGTCGGAAATTGTCGCGGAAGTGGTTTTCCGCGAGCCGTCCGACGATCACCGGCGCCGTCCGCCGGACGAAGGTCTCCAGCTCGCGGCTGAATTTTTGTGTGAGCTTCGAAAACTCTTTAGGGTCCATTTGTACGATATTTGAACGTTTGTTTGCAGAACCGGATAATATCCGTATATTTGCATACGGATAGCGGCTTCGATGCCCGATGCCGGATTGTAGTTCCGGATAAGGGCATCGGGGTCGCTACTTTTTTATTCCCTTCAAAACGGTCGGTTTATCCGATATGCTGTGTAGCAGAGTGTTCCCATCTTTATATTCATGAACAATGATCCACGAAGGATCCCCTTGTATCCGGACTTCGAAAATATGGGATTTCCGAAGACCGGGTTTTCTGTCATTCTTATACGTCCCCCATCCTTTGTAATCGGCCTTTTCCAGCACCTCTCCGATTCGGAGCAGCATCTCGTTCTTGTAGGCCCCATGTTTATGAGGCTGATTCAGGAATTCTTTAACGCCATCTCTTGTTACTGTGATCTCCCTGTCGAATTCGGGGTTGCGGTATCGGATATTCCGCACCGTCCTCAGCGCTTCGGCTTGAATCTCCGCTCTGCGGGTGCGGTACTCCTCCATCGTTTTCGGCAGTTCGCGTCCGCCGATCCAGTCGGGGTATAGTTCGTCCAACGCTGTCTGCACGGCATCGACAGCACCTTTTCGAGCTTTGGCGACATACGGATGCGAAGGGCTGAATATCGCCGCCGTGTGCGCCGGGTTCGTCTCGATGCCGGGCTGTGGTTCGCTTCCGGGCATCTCCTGCGGTATCCGGTCCTCGGGCGTCCGGGGTGCTCTGGTGGCCTGCAATCCGCATTTGCAGCCCCACAGGTCTCCGGGCATGTGCCGCTGCCAGAAGGGGTGCCCGACGGGCAGCACGAGCCCGTAGAAGCGCATGTGCGAAAGGCGTGGTTCGACGCTCGTGCTGGGCATCCATTCGAGATTAGGAAATACGTCGGCCTCGGCTTCGAAGCGCTTCCAGTCGGCCGCGATGTGTGCTCGTTTGACGGCCGTGTCGTACTCTGTTCGCAGCCAGCTGCCGACCTGATGCGATGCGATGGGTTCGACCTCGCGGCGCCACTGACGGAAGGATTTGAGCCCGCCCTCCGCGTCGAGCAGCCGCGCGGCCATGTCGTGCTGCATGCGGTGGACCTTGAATGCGGCGAAGACGGCGTTGTTGTACCGCAGCTGCTCGTAGAAGGAGTACTCGGATTCGGCGAACGCGCGGGTGCCGAATCCCTCGTCTACGGCCCGGTCGAAGACCTCGCGCACGGCATCGAGCATTACGGCGTCGATGCGGTTCGCGGGGTCGAACTCGCGGCCGTATATGCGGCGCATGAATCCGAGCACGAGGTCGCGGTCGATCCACCACGCTCTTGCGAACTCTTCGTCCGCCTCGGCGTAGTAGAGCCTTTCGACTACCATTCTAAATCCGCCCCCGTGCTTTCGGGGGCCGAGGCGAAAAAATCGCGCAGACGACTGCCGAAGCCGTGCGCACGGCGGTTCTGCGGCACGCTCCCGGCACCTTCGACGACCTCGGTCGTCCGTGTGGAGGCCATGCGTGCCTTCTGCTGTTCGTAGTCCCGGGGGCGTTCGACGCCGTATTTGCGGTAGAGATAGTCATCGTCCATCGGCAGGCCCATCGCCTGAAGCGTGCGGTCGATGTTGATGCTCTCTGCAAGGTCGATCTGCTTGGGCTGTTCGAATTCGAAGCTACCGCCGCGGACGTCGATTCCGAGCGTGAGGAGCAGGTCCGTAAAGTCGTAGTTCAGAACGTCGAGCACGAACTGCCGGTCCATCTGGTTGATGGACTCCTCGGCGCTTTTGTGTACGGTGCCGAGCGCCTGCGTTCCCGTATCCGTGGTCTGCGTGGTGAGCGTGTTGCCCAGCAGGGCTTTGCTTTCGGCCTCGTCGCAGTATTCCAGCAGGGTTTTGTACAACTCGGCGCTTCCGGCCTTCTGCGAAGCCTCGTGCAGGTTGACGGACGTGCCGTCGGGATGCAGAATCACGGGGCTGGCCCCCATGGCCGTGAGGTCGCGGAGCATGGCCCGCCGCGCCTCCTCGTCGTATATGGCGTAGGTGCCTTCGCGTATGGGTTGTCCGAAGAGTTCGGCATACTGTGCATAGTATCCCAAGCACAGACGTTTGTAGATGGCATAAGGCATCACCTGCGCCAGCAGCCCCAGATCTCGGGCTTTACCGACGAAGAGCAGGTCGGGATATTCGTCCCACGGTTGTCCGGTGATCTGTCCCTCGCGCGGGATGATGAGCCGCCGCACGGGATCGACGTGCTTGCGCGGGATGAGGTCGTAGGCGAGCCATTCGCCCTCGCGCCGGAACTGGAACAGAGAGAAGCCCCACAGACGGGCGTCGAAGAGGTCCAGCAGGAAGTCGTGGAACCACGGCGAGCGCAGATGCTGCTGCACGTGTTCGTCGATCTGTTCGCTTCGGCGGAATACGACGGGCTGATCGACGAGCGCCGCCCGTCGTTTGTCGATCACGGCATTCAGGTGCGCATCCGTGGTCAGCAGATCCGTATAGAGGTTGTAGAGGCGTCTTCGCTGCGGGAAGTCGATGCGATTGGCATCGCGCAGCGCCTGCATATAGTCTGCGATGTCGACTCCTCCGATGCGGGGTGCCGAGAGAATGATGGTCGAGGTCCCCTGCCCCGCCACGCCGGGCGTGCCGCCCGCAGTGATGCGTCGTGTATTTTTTTTCGCCATATCACATGTAGTTTCGGTGTTTGCGGTCGCTCGACACGAGGAGGGGCGTCAGCTTCTCGCGTCCCTGTTCAGGTGTCATTTCGGGCAGTCCGTCGACGCGGATCATTCCCTTCTGAATGCCTTTGAGCCATTCCACGGCGCGTTCGTACCGGTCGATACGGATCTGCGACATGTTGTGCGGGTTGTGGATGCAGAAGATGTGATACACGGCGATGTCGAGTGCGAACATGAGTACGAGCTGATTCCGCTCGGCTCCCTGCGCCGCGAATACTTCGTCGCAGTCGTAGACCTGCGACATGTAGCTTCTCATTTCGGCGATCGCCCGGTCTTCGCAGACCTCGATCACCTGTTTGTCGTCGCGCACCAGAGCGTCGAGAATCTCGCGGTGGAGCGTAGCGTCGTAGTCGTCGATGTCGATGAATTGGGACATGGTTACATCAGATGTTTGTTGCCGGCCCGGCCCGATGGCGGTACGATCGTAATGGGACGCATTTGACTGAGTTTGCTTCGGATCATCCGCCATGCCCCCTCGATGCAGTCGGGGCCGTCGGCCGGATAGGGCGTGCGCATGGTGAAAAGCCGGAACTGCTTGAGCAATTCCTGCATGTCGGGCGAGTCTTTTTCCGCCTCGTTGAATACGAGAAGTCCGTTCCGGTTGAGCGGTTCGAGGTTGGCTTCGATTCGTGCGGCCTTATCCCCCTTGATCGCCGCATCGGGCTGTATGGAGAGCATCACGCCCGTTTCGCGCCGCTTCCGGTCCATAAGGGGTTTGTATACCTGCTGAAAGAAGGGATCCTGCAAGGAGTTGTTCTCCATGAAGCTGAAGACGGGTACCTTCAACCCCATTCCTGCGTAGCGGAACAGGTGGAAGTAGGCTTCGATGAAGTCGTCGTTCAAACCCCGGAACAGACGTCCTTTAATGACGTAGAGCACATCGTCGAGCACACCCGTCAGCCATACGGCCTTGAACGATCCCGAGTTGCCCGTGCCGCGTCGCTGTCCGGGTGCCGGGTCTCCGTAGATCACCAGAAACGGGAATCGTCCAAGGGGCGGAACTTTGCCCAGCAACTGCGTGCCGAAGACGTTGCCCTCGGAGATCGGCGTATTGAAGTACTCTCCCATAGCGGCGACATAGCTCATCTTCGAGAGCACGCGGTCGATCATCGGCTCGGGATTTTTCTCGGGCCACACGGATTTGCCGTCGCGGTAATCCTCCACGCCGTTCGGGTGCCTTGGATCGACCATCCGGAGGTTGATGATGTCCCAATGATCGGCCAAGGCTCCTGCGCGCTTCACGCAGCAATCCTCGGCGATGAGATTTCCGTTGAAGACGATGAGCGTACCGCCCGATACGGAACGTGTCGGATAGAGATCCTTCTCCCACCACGCCCACTTTTTATCGAGAATCGAAGGATTCGCGCAGTCGGGCAGCGTGTCGAAGTCGTCGACACGGATGACATCGGGTCGTGCGGCTTTGTTCTTGACGCCTCGGGGTGTCTCTCCGGCACCCAGCGCCATGAACGTAGCACCGCATTTCGCACTGAAAAAATCTTCGGTCCAGTGTCCGAGCGTCTGCTGTCGGCCGTAGTACTGTTGTATGCGACGATTGGCTTCGAGTTCGATTTTATATGGCGTGAGCAGCCGCGTTGCGGCCTCGTGCGTATTGCCGGCCATTATGAAGAAGCGTTTGCGGCGCGTCAGGGCCAGATAGAGATCCTCGAACATGCCGATCGTAGACTTGGCCAGCTCGCGGCTCCAGCTGCGCACCTCGAACCATTCGTCGTGCGCGAGCACGCGGCGGAACGCCCGCCGCTGGAACGGCGCGAAGGGATAGCCCGCATAATGCGGCAGGAAAAACCGCACCCACGCCTCGAAATCGGATTCGAGCCGTGTGCGATGTCGTTCGATCTCGGCTTCGGACATTGCCTCGTCGATCGTCGTGGCGTTGTAAACGGATTCGCGCAGGCGCTCCCAATAGCGCAGGGCATCGCGGTCGGTCTGTTTCATCGTCTCTCGATCTTGGATTTGATGAACGCATCGAACAGACGCGCAAACTCCTTCGTTTTCTCCAGATCCATAGGCCGCAGAAAGTCGATGAACGCCGCGCCGACATTCACGATGTCGTGAATGCCCGCCTCGGTTTGCAGGCGGTTGACGGCCGTGGTGAGTTTGACGATCGTATCGGCCTCTTTGGCATTGGCGAAGCGCCGGCCCTGCTCGCGGCCGAGGATAGTCTCGTTTATTTCGGCGATCTGACGCTGGAAATTACGGATCTGCTCCTCGGTGGTCATCGACATCGTGGTGCGCAGCTCTTCCCAATGCCCCTCGGCCGCCCAACGGACGATCGTCGTGCGTGCGACACCCGCCCGTTCGGCGATTTCCGCCTGCGTGAGGCTCTCGCGCAAATACAATGTACGAGCGTAGTCTTTGAGTTGCTGACGTGGATTTCGGGGCATTTTCTTGCGGTTTTACGATGCAAAAGTGGGGCTCGGCATCCGAAGTCGCAAACGGAGAAAACAGCACGGAACGATGTAATTATATTATTTATATATAAAATGTTATGATGTAATTCCGATTTGCAAAAAGGCGGAATGAGGTTCAATTTTGCGGCGACGAACACACACGACATCCGCCATGACACATCATCGCATCTCGAATATCATCGACGACGAAAACGGCTGCTGCATCATGCTCTACGGAGACATCGGCGACTGGGGCGCCGTGCGGCCCGAGGACATTGTCCGCGAGCTGATGTCGGCCGAGCACGAAGGGCGCCGCATCGACGTCCGCATCAACAGCGTCGGCGGCGAAGTCTATGCCGCCTTGGCGATCTTCAACGCTTTGCGGTCCTCGCGCGCGGAGATAACGATCTATATAGATTGTCTGGCTGCGAGCGCAGCCTCGATCATCGCCGGCTGCGGCCGTCCGGTGCAGATCGCCGACAACGGACGCCTGATGATTCATCGGATCCGGACCGAAACTTTCGGCACGGCCGACGAGATCCGCACCTGCGCGACGGAAGTGGAATCGCTCGAATCGGTGCTCGTAGACATCTATGCCCGACGCACGGGCCTCGCACCGGAAGCGATCCGTGCGACCTATTTCGACGGGCAGGATCATTGGCTCACGGCCGAAGAGGCTTTGCATTTGGGCTTCGTGGACGGGATCTTTGCCGCCGGTGATCCGGTGTCCGATGCCGCCGCCACACCGCGCCAGATCTGCGACGCCTATACGCAACGGTATCTCAATTCTCTGAATACGCAAATATCAAAATCCAAGACCACCATGTTGAATCAACTCAGAAGCCGCCCGCGCTTCACGGACTGCGCGGACGAGGCTGGGGCTCTCGCGCGCATCGCCGAATTGGAACAGCAGGCCGCTGCCGCGGATGCGCTCCGCAGCGAACGGGACGCCTTGCAGTCCGAACGCGACAGATTGCAGGCCGAGAACGAGGAGCTGCGGCAGCGACAGCAGCAAGCCGAGGAGGCCGAAACGGAGCAAGCCCTTTCCGATCTCGAAGCCCGCGGGCTCGTTCCTGCCGGACAGAAAGAAAATGCCCGCGCCATGCTGCGGGCCGACAAAGCGGCCGCCATGGCCTATTTCGGAGCGCTCAAGCCGGGCCGTCGGATCGTCAATGAACTCGAAGCATCCGCAGGCGGCGAAGACGCACTCGAAAAACGCAAGGAGGAGGTCCGCAAAAAACTCGGACGCTGAACCTTTTTACAATTCACATTATGGCAAACAATCCTCAAATCCAGACCAATTACGGCGGTGAATTTCTCAACCGCCTGCTGACGCTCGTAACGACGGGCAACGAACTCTTCGAGCGCGGACTGCTGCACATGGAGCAGAACGTCGGCGACCGCTTCTCGCTTCCGCGGATGCGGCTTTCGAAAATCCTTCAGAAGCGCGTCGAACAGCCTACGTCGGAAAACTCCAAAGGGCAGTTCACCATCGACGAGCGCGTTCTGCGTCCGCAGGACGTCATGGCATACACGGAGTTCAACCCGCGGCTTTTCGAGAAGTTCTGGAAGCCCTTCCAGCCCACGGGCGAGCTGGTTTTCCGCGAACTACCGTCCGACGTGCAGGAGCAGATGCTGCTCGAAGTGGCGAAAGTCGCACGCAACGAGTTGGGTTTCCACTTCATCCAAGGCGTACAGGGCGATGGCGAAGAACAGTTCTTTAACGGCATTCTGACGCGCATCGTGAACGATGCGGACACGATCAAAGCCACCACGTCGGAGAAGACGATGCTGGCACGTCTGCGCGCCGTATGGCAGAAAGTCCCGGCCGTGATGCGCAACGATCCTAACTTCTGCTTTCTGATGTCGGCGAACGACATCGACAAATACGACGACGAAATCACCGATTCGTCGAAAGGGGCCGATCCCACGTCGGCCAACGCCGTCCGATTCAAAGGCAAACGCATCGAAGGACTCGCCGACTGGCCCGACGACGTGATCGTGGCGACCGTGGCGAGTCTGGACATCGACTCGAACCTCTGGGCGGCCTGCAACCTCGTGGACGATACGACGGCCATCAAGGTCGAGCGCGTAACCAACGCCGGCGAACGCTACTTCTTCAAGATGTTGATGAAGATCGACACCAACATCGTCTGGGGGCAGCTGGCCGTGCTGCTCGACGCGCGTCAGACGACGCTGAGCGTCTCGCCGACGACCGTGCCGGAGTTCGCCAAGAGCGGCGGCGAGAAAACCGTAACGGTTACCTCCTCCTCCGAGAACTGGACCGCTGCGGTCGATGGCGGGACGGACTGGTTTTCCGTAGCGAAATCCGGCGACAAAGTCAAGGTTACGGCACAGGCCAATGCCGAAGGTGCGCGCAGCGGGTCTTTCACGGTCAGCGTGAACGGAAAAACGCAGAAGGTCGCGGTGTCGCAAGCCGCAGGTAATGCGTGATGCCATGAGGCCCGCAGAATTCAAACGCACGTACTATCCGGCCATCGAGCGTGTCTGCGCCCGAACGGGGCTCAATCCCCTGTTCGTTGCGGCGCAGGCAGCGCTCGAAACCGGCTGGGGCGAACGTGCCATCGGCTGCAACCTCTTCGGCATTACGGCCGGAGACAAATGGACCGGCAAACGGCAAAGGGTACGGACGACCGAATACTTTCCGGACGACCAGCAGGCGGAACGCTTCCCGAAGGTATACTCCATCGTGCGGATGCGCGACGGACGCTGGCGCTACGATGTGGAGCGCGACTTCCGCGACTACGATTCCGTCGAGGAGTGCCTCGAAGATCACTTCCGCATACTCTCGGCCGAACGTTACCGACGGGCGATGGATTATCGGGACGACGTGAAACGCTTCGCATACGAAGTGGCGAAGGCCGGATACTGCACGGCACAACCCGAGGTATACGCCGAGACGATCGGCAAAGTGGCCGCAATGATTTCCGAACTCTGATTTAATCGATGAACGACGATGGACGAAGTATGGAACATACTCGCATGGGCGATTCCCAGCGGGTTCCTCTCCTCCGTTGCGACGTGGCTCATCACCCGCCGCAAACAGAACAACGATTTTCTGTCCGAGCTTCAGAGCTCGATCAATCTTCTGTCGAGCGAGAACAAGAAGATTCTGGCCGAGAACATCCAGCTCAGGCGTGAGAACGTAGACCTCAAGGCCAATCAGGAGGAGATGCTCCAACGCATAGACCGCCTGACGGGAGAGGTCGCACGACTTCGCAAAGCCATCGGGAAACACACGACACGAAATGACGATACGCATGCTTCCGATGTTCGCGGCTCTGCTGCTGGCGGCGTGCTCGGTGAACAGGAGGACACTCAGCAGCAAAACACAGGTGCGGGCCGACACGGCATCGCACGCCTTCGCGGACGCCGGGGACGTCGTCCGGCAGACGAACATCCGGACACGGAATCACTGGAAAACGCACGAGCGGATGATACGCTCGGAGCTGGCGGAGCCGATACCGGCCCGGACAGCTTCGGTGAATCTGACGGCGGCGAACCTCCGTAACCTGCCCGACGGGGCATCGTACGTCGCACGCGACGGGCGGCTCACGCTCGAAGCACGCCGCGACGGAGATACGCTCCGCATCGTCGCACATGCCGATTCGCTCGCCCGCCGCACGGTTCGACATGAATACCGGCAATGCGACAGCATGGTGCAGGACACCGCTTTCCGGCGGATTCTCGACAGCCTCGCACGCACCTGTGAACGGGTGCAGCGCACGACGCGCGGAACCGAATCGCAGGCCGCCGAAGAGCGGAGCCGCAAACCGGCGCATCTTCTCTGGCTGTCGGCAGCCCTTCTGGCCGCAGGTCTTGCAGGATGGTGGCGGGTACACAGAAAATAAACAAACCTTAAAAAACGACATTTTATGAAACGATCGGTTACACAAACCAACGACGGTTACTATGTGCTGCTCGACGCTTTCTATTTCAACGGCAAGCGTCTGGGCAACATCTCCGAAGAGGGTGTCAACTGGGGCGGCGACGATGCCCAGACTTTCGAGCTGTGGGCGGCGCAGATCCGCAGCAACCCCGTACTGGACATCGAGACGCGGGCCGCGACGAACGAGATTACGGGCAAGATGATCGAGATGGTGCCCTCCAACTGCGTCGATCTGATGGGCGGCAAGGCCGTAGGTGAGGAATGGCAGATGCCTGCCAACTCGCTGCGAGCCGAAGGCGACGTGCGCATCCTGACAGGTACGGGCAAGACCATCAAGATCAAACGGGCGTCGCTGCGCGCTTCGAAGATCCGCGGCGGACTGGGCGGCGAGAAGAACATCGGCATCGAGTTCGGCCTCAAGATGCTCGCCCCCAAGGACGGCTCCTCGCCCGGTTCCATGCTTCCCACGGAGCCCTTCATCGAGGCCGAACCCACGGCGTTGACCTTCGGGGCCGACGGCGGCAGCAAGGCTGTGGCTATCGAAGCATCGGGACCTTTCTCGGTCGGCGTCGTGCCCGAGGGATTCAGCGTCGAACTCGTGAACGGACGCGTAACGGTGATTGCCGAAGCAAATGCTACGGGTTCGCCGCGCTCGGGGAGACTCGAATTCATCCTCGAAAGCGATGTCGAAACCAAAGCGTCGGTTACTCTTTCGCAGCCTAACAACGCCTAAGCCGTGAAACGGGACACTGCGCGGGAGGCGGCGGAGGCGTTGTTGGATGCAGGGCTTTCGCTGCCTCTGCTGCGCCTCCGTTTGCCGTGGATGCGGCCGCGGACCATCCGCATCGTCATGCGCCGCCCCTTTTTGGGCGACATCATCCGTCTGGCCAAAGAGCGCCGGGCCCTCGGCGTAACATACGCGCAGATGGCGCGATTCACGCCCGACGAAGCCGCGGACTTTCTGGCCGAACACGGGCACCGCCTCGCGCGCATGGTGGCGCGGACCGTCTGCCGGGGCCTCGTCTCAGGACCGCTGCTGAGACCGTTGCTCGCGTGGATCATCCTGCACGGCATGCCGCGCGAGTATTTGCTCGAAGCACAGTCGAAGTTCATCGCTCTGCTATTCGAAGTAAGGGATTTTCAGAATATTATCGCATCGGTCGAAAGCCTCGATCCGCTTCGGCCCGTGTCGAGCCGCGAAAAAACAACAAACAGGAGTTAAAGAGCCGTTCGGAAGGTTCCCATAGCCTGTTCGGGATCATCTGGCAGATTGCGTCGGCTACCGGCTGGAGCGTCCGCCACATCCTCTGGAAAATACCCTACACGACCTTGATGCTCATGCTTGCGGACGCTCCTCATCTCGAAGACGGGCCGCCGCCCGAAGCACAATCCGAGACCCGCTGCGGAGGCGTGAAATCCGCAGAAACCGTTTTCCAAACCCTGTTGTCCCCGAAACCGTGAAACCTGTCGAAATAGAATTCCTGCTCCGCAACCGCACGCGCGACGGCCTCTCCGGCATCTCCTCCGATGTCGGACGGGTCGGAGCGCAGGCGGACGCCGTGCAGAAGGGACTCGAACGGTTGCGCTCGAAAGCCGGACAGACCGCAGCCTCCGTGTCGGGCATCTTCCCGAAGATCGGCGAAGGGATACCCAAAGAGACGCTCGCTCTGTTCGACCGTATGAGCGACGAACTCTTCGGCGGCATGTCGCAGAAGGCGCGGCAGCTGGTGGAGGATATACAGGAGGACACGCTCTCGCTGCGGCAGGTGGAGCAGATGCAGCATGCCCTGAACGACGCCTACGAACAGGGCACGCTCTCGCTCGACGGGTATCTGACCACGCAGGCGCGGCTCTCCGTGCTGCACGACCGGATCGCGCAGGCCGTGTCCGCAAACGAGCAGGCGCTTCGGCGAGAAGCGGCCGCTGCGGATGTAGCCGAAGACAGCATCGCGGCTCTTCAGATGCGCGTAACGCTCCTTACGACGGAGTACATGCACCTCTCGCAGGCGCAGCGGGAAGGGGCCGAGGGAACGGAATTGCTGAAAAACATCTCCGAGGTACAGGGAAGGCTCGAAACGGCGACCGTCGCCATGAACCGCTACGGCGGTACGGCACGCACGCAGTTCAACAGCCTCGGCATGTCCATCCAGCAGATCGTGCGCGAGGCGCCGTCGCTGGCCATGGGGCCGCAGATGTTCTTTCTGGCCATATCCAACAATCTGCCCATCTTCGCCGATGCCGTGGCTCGCGCACGGCAGGAGTATCAGATGCTCGTCGCGGCCAACAGGCAGGCCGTGCCCGTCTGGCGGCAGATCCTCTCGTCGCTGCTGAGCTGGCAGACCGTCATGGTCGGAGGGATCGCCGCACTGGTCTTGTACGGAGACCGGATCACCGGATTCGTCGCCGATCTGTTCCGCGGCAAGCAGGCATTCGACTCCACGGCTGCCGCTGCGGAAAGATTTCATGCCGTGATGACCGAGGGTGCACAGAGCGCGCAGGCCGAGATCACGAAGTTGCAGCTCCTATACGATGCAGCCACCGATGCGGCCAAGCCCTACGAAGAGCGCGCAACCGCTGTCGAAAAACTGCAACGGATCTATCCGGCCTACTTCGACAGCCTCTCCGCGGAGGCCATCATGGCCGGAACGGCCGAAGCGGCCTACCGAAACCTCACGACCGCCATCCTCGAAACCGCACAGGCGCGGGCCGCCGAGAATCAGTTGACCGAAATTGCCGAAGACGAACTGCTTTTGCGGCGGGCCAAATCCTATAAGGACTATGTCGACGCTTTCTCGAAATACGCAGAGGCTTGGCAAATATTGTCCGAAAAACGCGAAGCGTATCGACAAAGCGACATTGATGATGAATCGGCGAGAAGCGCTGCGATGGACGCAGAGGCGCAATTCAGTCGATCATACGATGTCATGCAGCAGATGCGCAAGCGTCTGTTCGAAGAAGTCGGATCTTCAAAAGGTGGCGATGAGCTCATAACCCGAATCGAAAATGAGTTCGAAGGAAATGTTGCAAAATTCCTTCGACACAACGAAGAGAGCAGACGACTGCTTGAGGATGTCGCTAAGAAACAATACACGCGCCTGACGCCCGAGGAGCTCAATGCCGGAAGCGAAGGGAGGGGCGGAGGCGCCGCCTCGCGCGATCAGCGGCTGGACGAGCAGCTGTTGCAAGAACGCCGCCGCATAGAGGAGCAGGAGTTGGAGATCTTGCAGGAGGGATTCGCCAAGCGCCGTGCCGAGGCCGGTGCGGCCTATGACCGCGAATTGCAGGATATAGAGGCACACCGCCGGCAGCTGCTCGCCTCGGCAGCCGAAGACCGCCGGCAAGGCAAAACGACACCGACGGACAGCCAGATCGATGCGCTCTTCGCGCAGCAGCGGCAGAACGAACTGGAGATCTATCGGCAAACCTCCGAGGCGATCGACCGGGAGGAGACGGCCGCACGTCAGCAGCGCCTGCAACGCGAAGAGGAAGCGTGGGACGAATACCTGCGCTCCTACGGCAACTTCGAGGAGCGGGTGCTGGCCACGACCCGCGAATACGATCGCAAGATCGCAGACGCAGGCACGGCCGGCGAGCGTGCGCGTCTCGAAGCCGAAAAGCAGCAGGCGCTGGCTGAACTCGAAACCGAAGGTTCGGCATGGGCCAAATCGCTGGCCGACAAATCGGCCGACGAACTGCGGAAGATGCTCGAAGAGGTGCGGCGTCAGTTCGACGAAGCCCAAGAACTCTTCGAGCAGATCGGCTCCTCCTCGCCGGCAACCGCCGCACTGCTGCGCTATATCGCTCAGCTCGAAGCGCAGATCGAGGAACTTCGGGAACGCCTCGAAGGTTCCCGGCAGCCGAACGAGGCGTCGGATGTTGAGCAGGCGCCGGGCCGCGACTGGGCCATGACGGCCGCAGGGCTCGAAGCCGTGGCCTCGGGAGCCCGCAAAGCGGCCGAAGCCGTGCGGGAGGTCGATGCGGGGCTGGCCGACGTACTGACAGCGCTGGTCGATGTTTCGAGCGGTGCCGCGCAGTTCGCAAACAGCGTGGCAGCCATCAAAGCGAAAGCCTCGTTCGGCAGCATCATGGGCGGCATCTCCGCCGGAGTCGGGCTCATCTCGTCGATTATCGGCCTGTTCGAGCGCGGCGAGAGTTCCATGGAGCGCAACCTCCGCGTAGCACGGGAGTTCAACGAGGAGCTGCGCGTGATGAACGAACGGGCGCGGATCAACGCCGACGAGGGCGGCATCTTCGGCGATTTCGCTTACAGGAACTTTCTGTCCAACGTCTCCGCGCTGCGCGACGCGCAGGCCGCCTACCGCCAGACGCAGGAGCAGATCCGCAATCGCGGAGAAGAGGTATACAAAGGTCGGGATATAGATGCCAAGATCGAGGGGCTGATGAACGGCACTTATACGGGTCTGTCGGGTCTCTACCGCATCGGCCGCAGCTGGGAGACGGCCGCCGAATCCGTGGCCAACATGCAGGTGCAGACGCAGCATTCGACCATAGGATTTTTAGGTATAGGACGTCGTTCGGCCAAATACGACTCCCTGCGCAATCAGCTGCCGGAGCTCTTCGACGAGAACGGCGAACTGGTCATGGAGAATCTGCGCGAGTTCGTCGACAGCGAAAACGAGGTCTACCAGCATCTCTCGGAGGAGAACCGTGCGTACCTGCGGCGCATGGCCGACGACTGGGAGGCCTACGAGCAGGCCGTCGATGCGGTTGGCGACTATCTGACGTCGGTTTTCGGTGAACTGGGCGATACGCTGACCGATGCGCTCGTTTCGGCCGCAGCTGCCGGGACGGACGCCCTCGAATCGGTTAAGGACGCTGTATCCGGTGTGATCGAGCAGCTGGGCACGGATATGTTGCAGGCGTCGATCCTTGCGCCAATCCTCGAAAAAGCCCAGAAACAGGTGCAGGACGTGATGACCGGAGATTTGTCGGACGAGGAACGGTTTGCCCAGATCGTGAAGATTTTCGGAGATACCGCAGGCGAATTGCACGGACAGCAGGGAGCGCTCGGAGAGTTGGTCGCCGCCCTGAAAGCCGCTGCTGCGAAGGAGGGCATCACGATCTTCGACGACGATGAAGGCGGCACGACGCAGCAAGGCAAGGCCGGAGCACTCTACACGGTCAGTCAGGACAGCTTTTCACGCATCGAAGGTCTCGCTACGTCGATCCAGATGCACGCCGCGGCCTCCGATCTCAAGCTGGGAAATATCGTCGATGCGATGAGCGAAAGCCTCGATGCGCTCAATGCCCTCGTGCGCAACACGGATGTCCTGCCCCGCATGTATGCGTTGTGGGAAAAGATCCGGCGGGACGGTTTGAAAGCCAAATAAACAGCATTATGAAGATACTCGAAGGACTTCTGACGATCAACGGCAGCGATCCGTACCTCGATTTCGGCGCCTTTCTGGCCGAAGAGGAAGCCGGTGGCCATGCCAATTACGACGCCCTGCTCAAAGGACCGAAACTCAAAGAACAGCGTACGGTCTCCTACCGCGACAGGGACGGAGTGCGGCTGCCGGCCAAGCTCGTGCAGCGCTGGGAAGCCCGCACGGTCGCCCTTCGCTTCGCCATCGTGGCGCCCGACGCCGCAACATTCGAACGCCGGTACTACGGCTTCCTCGATTTTCTGCGGCAAGGCGAAGACGGCTATCTCATGCTGCACCTGAAGGAACTCTCGCGCACTTGGAGGTTCTATCTCACGGAGTGCTCGGATTACAGCCAGCTCACCGCTTTCGACAGCGAGGTCGTAGGGACGTTCACCGCGACCTTTTGCGAACCTGTGCCGGACTTCTCGGCGCCTGTTCGAACAAACCCTGAAAACCGATCCGACAATGGATGAACTGAAGATATACGACCGCACGGGCGCGGTGAAGCTGACTGCGTACGTCGAAGAAGATTCGACGCACGACTGGGGAATCATGGAAGACAACCGGCTCTCGCTCACGTTCCATACGGAAGAGTGCGTCCTGCTCCTGCCCGGAGATTGGGTGGTGTTCGACGGCGAGCGCTTTTGGCTTACGCAGGAGTATAAACCCCAGCAGTCGGCAGAGACCGAATGGAAATACGACCTCTCCTTCGGAGGTGTCGAAGCGCTTCTGGCGCAGACGCTCGTGCTCGACACCACGGACGGTGCCGACCGTCCGCTGTTCGTGCTCACGGCGCCGGCACGCGAACACATGGCGCTCATCGTCGCAAACATCAACCGCCGTCTTGCCACGACCGAGTGGAAGGTCGGCGAGGTCGTACCCTCGGAGAATATCGAGATCGACTACTCGGGCAAGAGCTGTGCCGAAGCGCTCGCAGAGCTGGCCGAAACGTGCCGGACCGAATACTGGGCGGACGGCATCACACTCAATCTGAGCCGCTGCGAGTTCGGAGAAGCCATCGAACTGGGATACGGACGCGGACTGACCGCCGAGATCGAATGTTCGATGGCCGACGACCTTCGTTCGTATGCCTACCTCTACCCGGTGGGTTCGACCCGAAACATCGACCCCCAAAAATACGGCCACGACCGGCTGCAACTGCCCGGCGGCGAGACGCGCATCGACATGAACCCCGAACAGGGATTCGGTGAACTGGTCGAGTCGGAGGCATTCGAAGACATCTATCCGCGCTATGTCGGACAGGTCTATTCCGTGCTTCGGACCGAAGCTAAGGACGACGAGGGCAACACCTACTACATCTATCGTTTCGACGACCGATCTTTGCCGTTCAACCCGAACGACTATGAGATCGCGGGTCTCGTAAAGCGCGTAACGTTTCAAACCGGCGAACTCGCAGGACGCGAATTCGAAGTCAACTACGACCCCGACTGGGACGCAGGCATGTTCGAAATCATCACGCAATGGCCCTATGACGACGATACGCAGTTGCCGGGCGGACTGCTCGAACCCGAACCCGGAGATGAATACGTCCTGTGGAATATCCGCATGCCGGACGAATACTATCCCTTGGCGGAACAGGAGTTCCTGCAAGCCGCCCAGAAGTTCGCCGCGGAAGCACGACGCGACGTAAGCGTATACAAGGCGCCGCTCGACTACATCGATGTCCAAGAGCGAGGGCTCGTGTTGCGCCCCGGGCAACGGGTGCGGCTGCTCAGCAAAGAGTACTTTCCCCAAACGGGTTACTACGACAGCCGCATCATTCGCATTTCGCGTCCTGTTCTCTATCCCGACGAAGTGAGCGTCGAGATCAGCGCCGTGCGGTCCACGGGGTTTGTCTCGCGCATCGAAAACGACATCAAAGCCATTCGGCATTCCGTGAAACTCGTCTCGTCGGAGTACCCCGATCTGATCCGCTCGTGGGAGGAGACGCCCGCAAGCGACACGACGGTCTATACCTCGCGGAAGAGCGAACGGGAATTCCTCAATCGCCGGCGCGGCGGAACTGTCGAAGGCGACCTCTTTCTTCGGAAAGGAGCCGTCTTCGGCGACTTCGCTTCGGGTCTGACGGGTTTCGGAGGTCTGATCGACGGCGCCGGCAACGCCGAGCTTCAGAACATCACGGTGCGCGAATCTCTGACCGTTCCCTCT